>MDTE01204257.1_pt1 | contig 80815 bp, 40 predicted proteins | sample 811231 | NCBI WGS metagenome assembly MDTE01 (sample SAMN05326651, study PRJNA326480) | marine metagenome | isolation source: seawater | place: Indian Ocean: Red Sea | collected 2010 | reverse complement strand
TACACTCAACGATGTCCCCAGTCGATGCACTCCCTCGTTCCAAATATGTTCGTGCGCCAACGCAAACACGGCGGAACGCCGCCGTTGATCGCGACGGTTTGTGAGAGGTACATGCGCTCTCGCGCGCGTCTCGGGTCGCACAGACCGCTCTGCACCTCGATCGGCGTGCAATACTCGTACACTTGTTCCAAATCCGGTTGGCAGTAACTCCACGTCAGAGGCGCGTTCATCCGCGAGATGCGCTCGCGATACCACGTTCCGCGCGGTTCGTACGTACATTTGCGTAAAACCTCTTCCACGCTGCACGGACGCACGAGCGTGGCGCATCGCATGTAATCGTCGAGCGCGGTGGGATTGCCGGGGAAAATGGTGCTGAACCACGTCAGCTGCTGCATGAGACGCCCGATCTCCCCTTGCGGTTCAAACATCACGCGCGAGCCATCGGCGTCGTATATGACGTACGCGTCGTTCTGATACGCCACAAAATCCGCGGGCGGATGATACGCCGGCGCGAAATCGCCGCGATACGTCATCTCCTCCGCGCGCGTTCGCGCCACGCGCTCTAAATCCGCCTGAATGTCGTACGCGATGTCGTCCAACGTCCGTCGAATCGCCTCCCGATCCGCATCCGTGCCCGAGGACTGTTCCAACAGACTCACCTCCAATTTCGCCACCTCTAACTCGACGTACTCGTCGAAAGTTCGCGGCGCGGCGCGCGCGGCGTCCGTCCCGCGCCTCCGTCCCGAATCCGCCGTCTCGAACTCGCGCCACCACGTCTCGTCCATCCACGCCTCGTCCCCGTACTCGTACTCGTACTCGTACTCTCGCGCCCTCCCACCGCCGCCGGACATGCTCCCCGTCGACGCCCCTCTTCCTCGCGCGTCGTCTCCGTACACGCGAACCGTCCTCGCGCGCGACGCCACCGAATCCAACCCACTCGCCGAGACGCGCACCGTCACGGAGACCGCGCACGCGAGCGCGACCACGACGCACAATCGCGCGCGCATCGATCGCCGTCGTCTCGAGCGACGCGTCTTTCCCACGCGTCGTGTGACGCGTCGTCGTCGGTCGTTCGTGCGCTCGAGGTGGCGCGCGGGCGTTCGACGATCGATATTCCCTTCGAGTCACGACTCGTCAGTCAAGGGACACGACACCCGCAGCCCTTAACCCTACGCGCGGAAGGGTAGGGTTTAGAAAAAGTGGATAGGGGTTGGGTCCAGCCCCCCCCCCCTTTATCGAGTCACGACTCGTGAAATCGACCCTCCGCGCGACCCGGCCGGCCCCTCGCGCGCCGCCGCGAATGAATGCATGCATGCGCGTCACTCGACGTCGTTCGTCGTTCGTCCGCGTGCGTCACGATGATCACCGCCTCCGTCGCCCGTTCCCCGACCCTCACGCGCGCTCGCGTCTCCCACCGCGCGTCCGCGTCCGCGTCTCGCGTCGTCCTCGTGCGCGGCGTCAACGTGGGCACGAGCAAATCGCAAGAGGACATGGGCGGACTCGGTGGGGACATCGGCGCTCGCGATCCCACGGCGGGGGAGATCGAGAGTGGATTTACGTCTAAAGTGCTCGGACACGCGGACACCGATCACATCTTGCAAGTGCCGACGGAGATGTCGGACATGGTGAAGATTGTGAATAAGACGTGCGTCGCCGACGGCGCGTACGCGGAAAAATTGGATTTTCAAGGGCAAGAGGTGCTTCGTAAGCAGGTGTGGGATTGGAAGATTCGTCCCGGACGCGCGCACTTTGAGTGTTTGCGTCGGGAGTTTACGGTGCGGGACGGGGAGGCGGAGAATTTCGTGGCGTTGGTGAAGGGCGTGTGCGACGCGGAGGGGTGGCCGGCGGCGACGGCGGAGGCGACGAGCGCGAGCGCGGCGCTCGTGGAGCTCGGGACGGAGGCTGTCAAGGGGATGAGCACGAATGATTTTATTCTCGCGGCGAAGATTGATGCGTGCGAGGAGGCGATGGCGTTGGTGATCAAGGAGGCGCCGAAGAAGCGCAACTGGTTTTAACGCGACGCGAAGACGCTCATTCGTCTCGCCCATTCGTTTTAATACTCACACAAACGATACAACACAGTGATGTACGTTAGATTAAAGCGTCGGTTTTCCTCACTCCTCGCCCGCGTCGTCGCCCATCGCCACCTCGCGCGCGATCTCGTCGTCGTCGTCGAAGAGAGATCGCACCGCCGGTAAGAGTCTCGGCAGCGAGGGTAAATCCGCGAAGTCGACGTTCATGAGGTCGAACGCCACCGTCGTCCGCGCCGTGTACGATTCGTCGAACACGGGAATCTTCGGATACCGCTGCGAAAAGTGGGTGAGAATGGTGCGATAGCACCGGGCGTCTATGCCCGTCTGAACCGCCTCACCCGTGGTGGAGTGACGTTTCTTCTTCGCCTCGTCCTCCATGCCGTTTTCAAACGTCGCCTCGTGAATCAAGAGCGTGGCGTCTTTGGCCGCTCGAACGAGACTCGGACACGGACGGGTGTCCCCAGAATACATCATGGACCATCCTCGATGACCGACGAGTTTCGCACCGTACGCGTGCGCGCAGTGGAAGACGGGAACGGCGACGATTTCGCGCACGTCGGAGCCCGTCAACGCGTTTCGCAATCGAGCGACGGCGGGACTCATCGTCTCGCTGTCCCACTCGTCCTGCGTCGTCTCGCTGAGATCGACGAAATCGCAGCACAGATCCTCTACCTCGGCGTATAACTCTAAGAATCGTCGCAACGGACGCGGACCGACGACGGGTATCGTCGGCGGTTCGACGCCCGCGCGCCTAAACGCGTCGGCGCGCGCGGCGAGCACGCGCGTCAATCCCACGTGATGATCGGCGTGAATGTGCGAGATCCACACCAGTCGCATCTCCTTGAGTTTTGCCTCCACATCTTCCGCACCGTACCGTCGAATCATCTGCGCGAGCGACCCTTCACCCAGATCCAACGCGATGTTTCCGCCGTACCCCTCGCCTCCGAATCTCGCGAAAAATCCCGACACGTTTCTATACTTGGCCGGCATGGCGGATCCCGTGCCCAAAAAGACAACCTCCACGTCCCCGCGATTCAGTCTCCGCACGCACTCCGGCACCTCCAACTCCCCACCCGCGGACGTCGACGGCGACGCCGGTGGACTCGCGCGTCTCGCGCGTTCCGCCAAGTCGAGCGTCGCGCGCGTCACTCGTCGACGGTGCGCGCGCCCGGGCACGCGACGCGGCACCTCGCTCGCGTCCGGACCCGCGTTTTTCGTCGGTATCAGCGTGTACTTGAACATGTTTCGTCCCGCGACGGCGTTCGGAATCGACGACGGGACGACGTCTCGACTGTCGCCGTTTTCGCGAGACGGCGACGGCGGCGGCGGCTCCTCGCGTTCGGGAAACGCGCGCGGACACACCGCGTGTAACCTCGCCTGTATCCTCGCCGACGACGCGAACACCGGGCTCGCATCCATGGATTTTGAATTCGCAAACACGTGCGTCACCGACGTCGCGGCGCCGAACACGCGACGCACGATGTCGGCGTATTCCTCCTCGAAGACGACGTCGGCGCCGGCGAGATGCACGACGACGCTCGCGTCCGAGACGTCGCCGAAGAGCGCGTCGCCTCTCTCGCGAGCCTCTCGCGCGTGGTCGAGCGTCGGCGCGTCGAACACGATGATTCTTGGACCGGGCTTTTCGGGACCGACGCACATGTCGGGGGTGACGACGCGTCCGTCGTCGAGGGTCACGGATTCGCCTCTGACGAGACGACCGCGGTCGGGACCGTTCGGAACGCCGAGTCGCGTCGCCGCCGCGGCGTCGAACGTCCCGGGGATTCCCGCGAGTTTCACGTCGTAACACGCCGAGGCGGCGTACGCGCCGTGTACGCGCGCCGTTTTCGTCTTCTTGACGCGTTTCGACGCGCGTTCGTCGTCAAAGGAATCGTACCCGTCGGCGTCCGAACCGTCGCCGTCGTCGCGTCCCGACGTCGTCGCGTCTTCACCCAACACCACCCCGCGAATCACCACCGACCCATCGTCCACCAACACCACCCCACCGTCTTCCCGCTCGAACCCACCGTCTTCGAGCGCCACCGCGCGTCCGTTCCCGAATAACGTCCTCGCCGCGCGCGTCAACGCGCCGACGCGTCTTCGCGGCCCGCGCGCGCGCACCGTCCTCGATTCCTCCCCCACCCCACCCTCGCCCTCTCCCAACGCCATTCGCTGATCGCTCATCGTCAACAACATCCCCACGAGTCCACCGCACGCGCTCGAGTCGATTCTCGTGAGAAACACGTCCGAGGCGAGTCGAGACAGTCGCAACCGCCGCTCGACGCAAAACCTCTGAAAACCTTCCCCGACGTTGAAGACGTACCTCTCGGCGTCGGTGAAGACGAGCACGGACGCGCGCGTGGCGTCCGAGACGTCGGCGCCGAGACCGAGCACGCGAACGTACGCGTTCCCGAGACGTCTCGCGGTGGACATGGCGCGCGACGACGACGAGCGCGACGAAGAGAAATCTCGCCCCCGCGCGCGGAATCGACCGGAATCGACGACGGGGACGCGCGCGAGCGCTTCCGAGACGTCGGAAGACGCGCGATCGGTGGGAATAAAATTCCCGAGACGCACACACGCGCGCGCGAGGGTGAGACCCGCGCGGCGAGCGCGCATGCGCCGACGAATGGGACGACATTCGCGGCGACGGTTAGACGTGCGCGAGAGACGTCCGCGCGCGATGCGATCGATGCGATCGACGCCGTCGACGCGCGCGGGCGATGGATCGCGCGCGCGAATTCATCGGCGTCGATCGGCGTCGAGAGGCGTCGAGAGGGACGCTCGCGCGCGCGCGAACGCGCGACGATTGGCGTCGGGCGTCGACGTCTCCGCGATCGGCATCGGGACCATGTCGTGGGGCGACGCGTCGCTCGGGTTCGGGAACTCGTACCGCGAGCGAGATCTCGTGGAGGCGATGAAGCGCGCGGTCGATCGGGGGGTGACGTTCGTGGACACGGCGGAGGTGTACGGGGTGAAATCGTCGACGTACGAACAGAGCGCGGAACACATCGTCGGGAGGACGGCGGCGGAGGCGAGAGAGGGGAGGGAGACGGGGGTCTTCGTCGGTACGAAAGTCTTCACGGTGCCGTGGACGAACGTCATCATGGGTGGAGGGGTGCGGTTGACGACGAAATCGTTGGTGGAGGCGTTGCGCGCGAGCGTGGAGAGAAACGGCGGCGCGCCGTACGATTTGTGGAGCATACACTTTCCGTTTCCCACGTGGTCGCAGGCGGCGTTGACGGACGCGTTGGCGGAGGGATACGATTTGGGCTTGTGTAAATCGGTGGGGGTGAGTAATTACGGGGCGCAACAGATGGAGGAGGCGCACGCGCTTTTGGGCAAACGAGGGATTCCGCTCGTGACGAATCAAGTCAAATACTCGGTGCTCGATCGCGCGCCGGAAAAGAACGGATTGCTGGCGTTGGCGAAAGATTTGGACGTCGCCATCGTGGCGTATTCACCCCTGGGCGGTGGGCTCCTTCGCTCGAGCTCTGATTCGGAGATTCGGACGTTTAACAAATTGCTCGAATTCATCGGCGCCATCAACGGCGGCAGGACGGCGGCGCAGGTGGCGCTCAATTATCTCATATGTAAGGGCGCGATTCCCATTCCGAGTTGTACGAGCGTTGAACGCGCGGATTCCATCGCGGACGTGATGGATTTCGAGCTCGGCGTCGAGGACGTGGAGACCATCGACGAAAAGTTGGACTACATGGACAAGCAAAAGACGCTGGGGTGATATTCGCTTCGTAAATATGTAAAGAAGACAACAAACAATGCGAATGAAGACTAACAATGCAGACGCGAGACGGCGTACGAGAGTCTCGAACTGTCGCCCGAGTTTCGACGCTCGCGACGATCGATGAGTTCGTCGAACGTCATCCCGTTCGATCCCGAGACGCCTCGCGGCGAGTTCACCTGCATGGACGACTCGGCGAGGTAATCGAGTAATTTATCGCCGCCGTGTTGCTTGCGAATGGCTTCTCGGCCATCGTCGTCGAGCGCCAAGACGCTCAGGACGCTGAGCGCGTCGTCGCGAGACGTCGAACACCCCTCGCTCGCTAGTCTCGTCAAACGACTCGTGACGTGATTCACCATGTGTTCGCGGTTGGATGGTTGCCACGCGAGCGCCCAGAGCGCGAGCGCCGCGTCCGCCGCCGCCGGTTCGAGGCTGTGGCGCAACTCCAAGAGCTTGCACAACAGATCGATCATCTCGTGGAAAAAGTTGACGCCGCCCATACGCGACGCCGTCCCGACGACGGGCGGGCGCGTCTTCTCCGCCATCGTCAGTTCCTCGCGATCTTGCCCGCTTCCGCTCGGACTCGAGTCCCTGCTCGGTTTCAACGTCTTCATGCTCGACACACGCGGCGGCGGGGAGTCGCCCGGGGCGCGAGCGACGGTTCGCAACGCCGCGAGCGCGGCGTCTCTCTGCCTGTCGCCGCCGAGCGCGCTCGTCACCAGAGGCAACACGGATCCACACCGCGCCACCGCGCGTCTCCCGCACGGCCCCGACGACGCCATCGTTGCCAGCGTTTCGCTCGCATCTCGATGCACCACCGTCATCTCCGACGTCAATAACTCCACCACCGAGCGAACCGTCGACTCGGCGACCAAATCCGCGTGCGACGGTTCGCTCGAAATCGGAAACAACGCTCGCGAATCGTACACCGACGCCCGTCCGCTCATCCTCGTCAACGCATCCGCCGTATAAATCGCCTCATCGCTCACCACCTCGCTCGCCGACGCCGCCGCGTCCGCGCACACGCGTCCCAACGTCTCCAACGCGCCGCCGCGAATCATCATTTTACACACATCCGCGCTCGAGCTCATCGCCGATAACGCCCTCGCCGCGTCCGCCCGCGTCGCTCTATCCTCCGCGCGTTCATTTCCAACCGTTCGGAGCGCTCTCAGCAGCGCCGGAATCGATCCAGCCGCCCCTAATCGTCGCAACGCCTCGTCGTTGGCTTTTAAAATTTGCAACGCTCTGAGCGCGCCAACCTTGTCGCTCAGTCCCACGTTACGCACGACGACGGAGATGAGTCGTAAGAGTTGCATCCCGCGCGGCGTCTTCGTGAACGGCGCCCCCGGCCCCTCGGCGTCCACCGCGAGTCGACGGAGCGCGCGCACGGCGTCGCGTCGTCGCGTCGATTGGAACGAGTCGGCGTCGGGGTCGTCGACGGATGTCGACGTCCTCAACGCGTCGTCGGCGTCGCGCGCGAGTTGAGAGAGCGCGATCGGATCGTATTCGTCCCCGAGCGGCGCCGCGAACGGATCGCCGCTGAGCGACGACGCGCTCGACCCGGTGAATGGCATGGCGGGCGCGCGGCGAGGCGACGAGTGACGAACGACGGGACGCGCGCGGCGCGGGCGCGGCGCGGGCGCGCTCGTAACGAATGGTCGTGCGTCTTAATGTACAACGTATGTATGATGAACGAATGAACCGATGAACCGAACGTCTCACGCCGACGAGTTTTTGTAATCGAGCGCGTACTCTCTGATGTTGCCGACGATGAAAAAGGCGCCGCAAATGCGCACCGTTCTCGCCATGCCCCCCTTGTACAGAGAGCGAATACCACCCTCGTTGTACGCCGAGACGAGCGCCTGCGAGGCGGACGTGTACCTCTTACCCGCCAAATCGCTCTGCATGAGCGTCTTCGCCGTATCGATCGGGTGCGTCACGCACGCCGCAAACGTCCCCGCCGCCGACGACCCCGCGATGGACGCCGTTAAATCTCCCAATCCGGGATTCGCCTCCTTAATCTTATTCGTCAGCACCGGTCCGAGTCCGAGATATCCCGCCGTGTACACCGACTCTCTCGCCGCGCACGACACCGTCCCTCGCCACATCTTCGCCGCGCCGCCCTCTCGAACGACCGCCGCCACCGTCCCGCCCGGCCCCAACCCCATCTTTTGTTGTTGAATCACCGTTAAATCCACCGGCGAATACATCACGCTCGAGATGGCCCCCGCCGCCATGGCGCATCCGATTTGTTCCTCATCGCTCATTCGTCGCGTCCCATTCGTGATGGCCCGCTCGATGGTCCCGTTCACCGCCACCTGCGCCGCGGTGATGGGCGCCAGCGACGCCGCGTTGGCGAAGACGCCTCGGTACCATCCCGCGACGTTCGTCGGCAGTTTCCTCGCGTCTTGCACGCAAATCTTAAACGTAATCAAAGGCACTGTAAAAGGACGCTCGCGCGCGTTCGTCAGTCACGCGTTCCGCGTCGAATCACGCGCGATCATCCATTATCCATGCATGCATCATCGTCAACCGTCGCGCGCGCCTTTTCATCGCATCGATCGCGTCTCGCCCGCCACGCACTCTGCACACACGTCTCCACGATCCCCCCGAACGCGCCCACGGCGAGGTTCTCCGCGTCCGACAGCGGTCGTCTCGTCGCCATCGTCGTCGTCGTCGTCGAAAACGCGTCGAAATGTCGTCATCCATGTCTTTCGCATCGTCGAGGGACCCCCGAGGGGGAGCCTCGAGGTTGGTTTTATGTGTGCGTGGTGTGGGTGTGATCGGACGTGTGGTACGTAGTGTAGGGGAAAATATCTCTATATGTGTGTAGAGAGAGGTGGTGTGTCGTGCGAGTGGGTGTGGTCTTTGTATGGAGAATATATGTGTATTCTATGGATTGGATGTCGTCCGTCTCGGGCCCGCGTGCGTGGATTGGATGGGAATGGATGCGATGCGTGCATTCGATGTGATGCACTCGTCGACGCGCGCGGACGCGTGCGGACGCCGTGGGATCGACGACGATGGATGGGAGAGAGAAACGAAGACGCGATGACGACGAGGCGGAGGCGCGAAGACGGAAAAAAGAGGCGAAACGCGCCAAGAAGGAGGCGAAACGCGCCAAGAAGGGTGGCGGCGGCGGCGGGGACGAGGACGGCGGGGACGCGCGACGGGACGAGGACGTGCGCGCGCCGACGACGCCGATGAAACGAACGCCGAGCGTGGAAGATTTTCGAAAGGAACACGCCATCTCGATCGCGAACGCGTGCGCGAAGACGAAGGATTTGGAACCGTACACGACGTTTGAGGAGGCGACGGCGTTTCCGAAATCTCTGCGAAACGCGCTCAAGGCGCAAGGGTACGCGAATCCGACGCCGATTCAGGCCGAGGCGTGGCCGATACTGCTGAAGGGGAAGGATGTGGTGGCGGTGGCGAAGACTGGGTCGGGGAAGACGTGTGGGTTTTTGTTGCCGGCGTTGTGCGGGGTCGCCGCGCGCGGGTCGCAAAAGGCGCCGGAGATGCAGTTGGTGGATGGACGGTGGCGACCGGGGGCGGTGACGCCGACGGTGATCGTGTTGGCGCCGACGCGGGAGTTGGCGATACAGATTCACGATGAGTGCGCCAAGTTTTGTCCGGCGGTGGGGTGTCGGTCGACGGTGCTGTACGGCGGCGCCGCCAAGGGCGACCAACTGCGCGCGCTGCGACAGGGGGCGGACGTCGTCGTCGCCACGCCGGGACGATTGAACGATTTCTTAGAGCCTCCGCCGGGATTTACCGCGCCGGTGAGCGCGGTCAAGGCGTCGTACGTCGTCTTGGACGAGGCGGATCGCATGTTGGACATGGGTTTCGAGCCGCAGATTAAGAAAATCTTCAAGCTCTGCCCGTCGGCGCGTCAGACGGTCATGTTCACCGCGACGTGGCCCAAGGCTGTGCAAAAGATTGCTGATTCGTTCACGACGAACCCGATTCGCATTCAGATCGGGTCGGGGGGCGATAAGCTCACCGCGAACAAGTCCATCACGCAATCCGTCGAGGTGCTCGAGGAGGAGGAAAAGTGGGAGCGGTGCGTCGCCATTCTCAAAAAGGAGCTCGGCAAGAGCGACACGTGCATCATGTTCGCCGGCACGAAGCGACGATGCGATTTCTTGGATCGACGATTGAGGCAATCCGGATTCTCCTCCGCGGGATCCATTCACGGCGACAAGGATCAATACGAACGCGAGATGGTGCTCGACAATTTCCGCAAGGGACGCGGCAACATTCTCGTCGCCACCGACGTCGCCGCGCGCGGGCTCGACATCCCAGGCGTCGCCGCCGTCATCGTGTACGATTTCCCTCTCCAAGTTGAAGATTACGTGCACAGGATCGGTCGCACCGGTCGCGCGGGTAAGGAGGGCAAGGCGTTTACGTTTTTCACCAAGGATAATCGCGGCGCCGCCAACGAGCTCATCGAAATCCTCGAGGGCGCGGGTCAAAACGTCCCGCTCGCGTTGGCCGCGATGCAGCGCAAGGGCGGCGGCGGCGGACGCGGGTACTCGGGCGGACGAGGCGGACGCGGTCGAGGCGGCGGTCGAGGTCGATTTTCCGGCGGCCGAGGTCGATTTTCCGGCGGTCGAGGTCGTAAATGGTAGACGAGACGACGACGACGACCGAGGCGAACGTACGCGAACGCGAGCGCAAACGCGCGCGCACATAGTTTATTCTTTCATTCATTCACCATTGTTTGTTTGTAATCGAAGCTTGTACGCATTCACGCGTTGGACGCGTCTCGCCGCTCGGCCCTCGCCGCCGTCCCCGTCCCATGTGTCACTTCCATCGCGTCCGCACACCGACGCGTCGCCGTCGCGACATGCGCGCGTCGTCGTCGTCGTCCGCGAGCGCGCGTGCGCGCGCGTGCGCGCCGTCGCCACGCGCGCGCGCGTCTCGCACGCGTCGCGCGACGACGACGCGACAATCCGTGCGCGAGCCCGACGCGGATAGCGTCGACGTTCGAACCGACGCCGAGGCGCGAGACGCGCGCGAGACGACTCCGCGGGACGTCTCCGCGCGAGACAAGGTCGGGTGTGATCCCGCGAGCGCGCGTGAGACGGTGGATCTCGGCGCGCGCGCGTCGTACGACGACGGATGGGTCGCGTTGGCCGAGCGCGTGGGAGACGCCAGACGAGACGCCGAGCGCGCGGCGGTCTCCAAGTTCGAGAGCGGATGCGTGCGATTCGTCATCGATGTTCCGAGAGACGCGCGCGCGCTGCGATGGGTGGCGGCGGCGAGCGAACGCGCCGGGCGAGGGACGCCGGCGTTTTATTGGTCGCCGCGGGCCAAGACGGCGAGCGGGAACGGGGTCGGTAAAAAAGGATCGAGCAGACGCGCGAACGGTGGATCTGACGCGTCGATGACGGCGTCAACGAGTGATGAGGTCGATTTCGACGCGACGCGAGGCGCGAGAGCGGGATTGGGCGCGTGCGCGACGTGGACGGACGCGGGCGAAGAGGACGAGTCGGCGTTTCAGCGGCGAATAGCGTCCATGCGAAGGTTTTTGAGTGGGAACGAAAACTCGCGCGCGGGGTCTCGCGTGTACGGCGCGGGAAGATTTGATCCGGGACGCGCGCCGGAGGAGGAGTGGGCGTCGTTCGGGACGCATTATTTCTTCATGCCCACACTCGAAGTCGTCGAGGGCGTCAAGTGCGCCACGCTCACCGTGTGCGCGGCGTGGGACGCCGCGGGGAAACACAACTGTGGACCGTCGGCGAAATCGTTCGTGCAAGCGCTGGATGATGCGTGCGAGACGCTCGCGCGCGTGATGCGCGTGCGGCAGTCGTCGGCGGTGGCGTTGCCTCCGGGCGCGGCGCACGTCGTCGAGCGAACGTTGGTGCCCAATCAAAACGGATGGTCCGAGGACGTGTCGGCCGTCATCAATCGCATCAGGGCGTCGCGCGCGGTCGTGAGCTCGAGTGCGCGCGACGCGAGCAACGAGGACGCGTGGATAGATTTAGGAAGCAGTTTCGACGAGTCGGATTCCCCCGACGTGCGTTCAGCGTTGGAATCGCTCGGTCGCGCGGCGGGCGTGGAGGCTCCGAGCATGGTGCTCGATCAATTCGAGGCGATGACGATGGAGCGTGATGGCTCGCCCGGTGAAGAAGACATGAGCATGGACGGCGTGGTGGACGCGATGCTTCTCGGCGGCGATTCGATGGAACCCGTGCGAAAGGTGGTCTTGGCGCGAAGAAGCAAGCTCTCGCTCAACGCGCCGGTGGATTCGTTCGCGCTCGTGTCCAGACTGCAGGCGCGCGATCCGGACGCGTATCAATTCGTGCTCAGGCATCCCAACGGCGAGACGTTCTTGGGCTCGACGCCCGAGCGTTTGTTTTTAAGTCGAAAATCTAGAGCGGTGAGCGAAGCCGTAGCGGGGACGCGCGCCCGAGGCTCTGACGACGGTGAAGACGCCGCGTTGGCGTACGACATGCTTCTCTCGCCCAAGGAACACGAGGAATTCGCCATCGTCAGAGAAGAGGTGCGCCGCGCGCTCGGCCAAGTCGCTGAGGGGGGGAGCGGCGGTGTAGAGGTTGAGCTCGAAAAGGGCATCTTGCGCCACGTCGCGGTGCAGCACCTGTACTCTCGTCTCTCCGCACCGCTCGCCGAGGGGAAGAACGAAGCGGATTTAATCGCGGCGTTACATCCGACGCCCGCCGTGTGCGGATACCCGCGCAAGGCGGCGCTGAGTACGCTTCGCAAGGTTGAATCATTCGACAGAGGTTTGTACTCGGGTCCGCTGGGATGGATCAGCGCCGAGGGAGCCGAATTCGCCGTCGCCATTCGATCGGCGCTCGTGCATCCGAGGGGGGACGAAGTCTCATTGTACGCCGGCGTCGGGGTTGTCGGTTCCGCGCACGCACAAGCTGAATGGCACGAGTTGAACTTGAAGACGAAGCCTCTCGAGTCTCTGTTGGCTCCGGCGACGCCGCTGGCGAGTTTACCCAATCCGAACGCCGCTTGGGCGGCTATCTTGATCGGAGAGCTCGTTCGCGGAGGCCTGACGACGTTTTGCGTCGCCCCCGGAAGTCGATCGACGCCTCTCGCCCTCGCGGCGGAGAAACACGTGAGCGCGAACGTCGTCGTCTGCATCGACGAGCGCTCGCTCGGTTTCTACGCGTTGGGTTACGCCAGAGGTGCGTCGCAACCGGCGGCGGTGATTTGTAGCAGTGGAACGGCGGTCGCGAATTTATTACCGTCCGTCGTCGAGGCGTCGGAGAGCTCGACGCCCCTGCTTTTGCTCACCGCTGATCGTCCGTACGAGCTGCGCCAAACCGGCGCGAACCAAACCATCGATCAGGTGAAGATTTTCGGTTCATACGCCAGGTTCAACGCCGATTTAGCGCCACCAGGCGACGGTGCGCCGGCGCGTGCGTGTGCTACGACGGCGGCGACCGCTCTTAGATATTTACGCGGGACGAATCCCGGACCGGTGCACTTGAATTGCGCGTTTCGCGAACCTCTCGGTCCGCAGCGCGTCGACTGGGACGCGGACGCCGCACTCAAGGGTTTGGAGAACTGGGAAGCGTCCTCGACGCAATTCACGATCGGGAATTCTTCCTCGAGCACGCTTCTCGACGGCGACGCGTGGCGCGCGGCGCTGACGCGCATCGTCGGAGCGAAGAGAGGTTTGCTCGTCGTTGGCGGCGGCTCGTCGGCGGCGGATTCCATCGCCGCCGCGTCCATCGCGAAAACGTTGGGATGGGCGGTCGCCGCGGATGCGACGAGCGGCATGCGCGTCGGTGCGAGCGCGCGCGACGATGTGCACGTGGTGTCCATGATCGACTACGTCTTGGTGGAACCGAAGGCGCACGACGCGTTGAGACCCGACGTCGTCTTACAAGTGGGCTCGCGACTCACGTCGAAGCGATTGTGTCAGTTCTTGGAGGCGAGCGCCATCGACCACGGCGCGGAGTGGATCGTCGTTGAACCGACACCGAATCGGTTAGACGCCGCGCACTGCGTCGGCGTGCGCGTGGAGTCGTCTATCGGCCACGCGGCGAAGATTTTAGAAGACGCGTTGACGCGCGAGAGCGGGTACGATTCGAGCGAGAGCAAAGCAGCGTGCGTCGCCTTTGCCGAACGCGCCGTCGCCGTCGGCGCCGCGGTGACGAGAGAGGCCGCCGTGGCGCTCAATGATATCACCGCGAACGAGGGACTCTCCGAGATGGGCGTCGCCGTCGCCGTGAGCGAAGGTTTACCCGACTCGATGGGATTATTCCTCGGCAACTCGATGCCCATTCGCGACGTCGACGCCTTCGCCGGTATCGCGCGACTCGCCGGGTCCGATCGCCGAGACGTCCTCGTGGCGTCGATCGGCGCGCCCGTGACGGCCAACAGAGGCGCGAGCGGCATCGACGGCGTCATTTCATCCGCCGCGGGGTACGCCGCCGGTCTCGGGCATCCGGTGACGCTCATCATCGGCGACGTGTCGTTTCAACACGATTCAAACGGGTTACTCTTCCTGCGCGAACGTCCGGGACAACCGCCGGTCACCGTGGTCGTCGTGAACAACGGTGGCGGTGGTATCTTCAATTTCTTACCCGTCGCGTCGCAGATTGACGATGAATCGTTTAATCGATTATTCGCCACGCCGCCCGGCGTCTCTCGCCGAGGCTTGTGCGAGGCGCACCGCGTGGCGTACGGGCACCCGACGTCACCCGAGGAACTCGACGACGCGTTGCGCGAGGCGTGGAACGAGGGTCGACACAACGTCATCGAAGTGACGACGTCTCGCGCGAGAAATCTCATCCAGCACAAGACGGTGCAGAGGCGATGCGCTCGCGCGGCGAGACGCGCGCTCGAACTCTCCGAAACGTCCACGTCGCGAACGATCGCCAAAGTGGAGACGGCGACGTTTTCGCTCCCGCTTCGTCGCTCGATCACGACCTCGGACGGCGCGTCGTCGTCGACGCGCGATGGATGGTTGTTGAGAGTGACCCTGGACGACGGGTCGGTCGGATTGGGCGAGTGCTCGCCGCTTCCGGGTCTTCATCGGGAGACGCTCGCGGAGAGCGGGGCGCAGCTCGCCGTCATCGCCTCTCTCCTCGAACGCGTCGACGTGTCCACGAACGTGGCGCTACTCAACGGTGCGTTCACGTCGTGGATCGAAGACGTCGTCGGCGTTCGTTCGAGCGCCGAATTGTTTCCGAGCGTGCGCTTCGCGGTGGAATCCGCCGTCGCCGTCGCCGTCGCCGCGAGCGCCGGAAAAACGCTCTCTCGAGTCATGACGGGCGATGACACGCGCGCGAACGTCGATGACGTGTCGGTGAACGGTCTCGTTGACGCCACGACGGACGTCGACGCCGCGAGACGCGAGGCGAGATCGCTCGTCGACGCCGGGTACGCGTGTCTCAAAGTCAAGGTGGCGAGAGGCGCGGGACGCGAGGGCGCGCGCGCGGACGCCGAGCGACTCGCGGCGATTCGTCGAGAGGTCGGACCGGACGTCGTCTTGCGCGCGGACGCCAACAGAGGGTGGGATCTCGGCGAGGCGCTTGATTTCGGCGCGCGCGTGCAAGAGCTCGGCGTCGGTTTGCAATACGTCGAGGAGCCCACGCGCGCGGCGCGCGAGAGCGCCGCGTTTCACTTCACCACGGGCGTCCCCGTGGCGTTGGACGAAACCATCGATGACATCTTGCGAGAGTCGACGGATTTCGCCGCCGCGAGCGCCGCCATCGCGCGCGTCGCCGATAGGTCGGCGGGGATCGTCGCCGTCGTGCTCAAACCGTCCGTCGTCGGCGGCATCGAGGCGACGGCGTCCGTGGCGAGAATCGCCGCGTCCCGAGGCGCGCGACCGACGCTGTCGAGCGCGTTCGAGAGCGGCGTGGGATTGAGCGTCATCGGACACCTCGCGGCGACGCTCGATGACGCGTTGAGAGAAGACGTCGCCGCGGCGAAGGAATTTCTCGTCGCCAACGACGACACCGAGCGACCGAGAGCGATGGATGTGAAACCTTTAATCTTAGAGTTGGACGACGAGCCCGCGGCGCACGGGTTAGGCACGGCGACGTGGTTCGACGACGACGCGTTGGCGCCGAATGTCGCTCCCGTGCGGGCGACGAAGGACGGTGGCGCGTGCATGGATTTACGCGTCGACGCGGCGGCGAGCGAGACGACGACGCGCGTGTCAGCCTTCGTCGACGCGTCGAGTCGTTGGGGCGAAACCGTATTCGTCTCGGCGACGACGGCGACCGGAACGTACGACGTCAAGTGCGTGGACACGGGCGCGGGCGACGAGGACGAGGAGGTGTTTATTCTTTTACACGGTTTTATGGGTTCGAGCGCGGATTGGAACGCCGTCGCGCGCGGTCTCGTCGCGCACGGCGGCGCGCGCGTCGTCGCCTTGGATTTACCCGCGCACGGCGAGACGACGCTCGCGTCGAGCGACGCGTCGAGCGAAGAGGCGTACAGCATCGAGGCGATGCGTGATGTCGTCGCGAGCGTCGCGCGCGCGCTCGGATGTCGTCCCGAGAAGACGCGCGTCGTCGGATACAGCATGGGCGCCCGCGTCGCATTGGCGCTCGACGAAACCATCGCCGAGGGGTTCATCGCCGTCGGTGGTTCGCCAGGCGTACGCGGCGACGACGCTCGACGCGCGCGCGCGGCCAGAGATGACGACTTGGCGGACGCGTTGCGTCGCGCCGACGACGTTCGCGAATTCTCCGAGGTGTGGTATCGCCAAGGATTATTCTCCACACTCATCGCCCATCCTCGATTCGGCGGCGTCGCAGGTTTAGCCGCTCGACGCGGAACCGGCGCCGACGCGCGCGCGCTCGCTGCGTGCGTCTCCGCCGCGTCTCCCGGTCGTCAAGTCGACGGATGGCTCGCGCTCGATCGATTTCGAGGCAAGCTCGCGCTCGTCGTCGGCGAAGAGGATGCGAAATTTACATCTCTCGCGACCAAAATGCGCGACGCCGCGGCGACGAGAGAATCCTCGCCCGAGGAGGCGTGCGACGTCGTCGTCGTTCCACGGTGCGGCCACGCCGTCCATCTCGAAGCGCCCGAAGTCTTGGTTCGAATCATCCTTCGACTCGCCGAGCGCCGGGCGGGGAGCGAATGATGCACTCGTGAATTCTGTACTACCCGTAGCGAGCGACGCGAGACGATTAACAAAAGTGACGATGAAATTCTTATTACCGAGAAACCAAACAATACACGCGACGTGCGTACACACGCGTCGTCTCTCGCTTCTTAAAATTCATTCTTGAAGTACAGCATTCCTTTAAAAACACCGGCGAAGACACGTTCGCGCGCTCACTTCTTCTTACCGAAGAGACTGCCGAGCGGGTTAAACGTCTTCCCCGCCATCGGATCCTTCATGCTCACCTTACCCTTGGACAGGGACTTGGCGAACTTGCTCGTACCCCCGACCGTCTTGTTCAAGCTTTGGTACTGCTTCTTCATGTCGGCGCGCTTTTGTTGCGCCTTGATCTCCGCAGCCTTCTTCGCCTCGGCGGCTTTCTTCGCGTCCGCCTTGGCTCGCTCCCTGAGCGCCTTGGACTTGGCCTTGGCCGCCGCCGCCGCCTTACGATCAGCCTCTTGCTTGCGCTTCATCTGTTCGCGACGGTTGTTCGTGTCGATCGTGCGACCGGCCTGCGCGCGTTCATTCGTCAGTCATGCATTCATTTCCACGTGGCTCATTTCCATGTCATTCATTCATTCGACCCGCGCGCGATCGATCGCGCGTCATCGCGACGTCACGATCGAGAGACGCCGCGCCGATCGCGCGAGAACCCGCGAACGTCATCGACGCGTCGATCGCGAGCGCATCGATCGCGATCGATCGACCGAGAACCCCTCGCGCGACCGCGTCGGGACGTTCGGGACGACGGCGCGCGCTCGATCGCTATCCATTCGAGCCGTGCGCACCTTGACGACGTGCGCGTCGCGCTTGGACGCGCGACGCGAAGACGCGCGATCGACGACGGTCTTGGCGAAGGTAATCTTAGAGCTCAGGGCGAACATGGTGCGCGCGCGAGAGGGGTGAAGTGTCGAGCGGGAGACGACCGCGCGGGGACGATCGGATCGATCGATCCACCGTGGGACGTGGTGGGGGACAGATTGGTGAGTCGTGATTGGTGGATTGGATGCATCCGAGGGAGATTTTTTGTGAGATTTGCGTCGGCGCGAGCGACGAAACGGCGAGGACGAGGACGCGCGCGCGCGAATACGGCGTGCGTCCGCGAGCGGTGTCTGTCGTGGTGCGCGTGAGCGAGGGGGCGTCGTGTGGAAAAGGTTGTCGGTCACGCGATGTCGTCGGTATCGGTGGTGCGTTCGCCCGGGGCGTAGGGGAGAAGGGCGAGGACGGCGCGCACGGCGTCCTCGCGAACCGCGGCGCCGGCGGAATCGCCGACGTGGTGAGCGTGTTGGCGAAGGATATCGCGGAGATGGGCGAGGGTGATGGCGTTTTGAGAGGCGTCGATGTATAATCGACGCATGATGGGGGCGTGGTCGGTGGACCAGAGGTGGGCGAAGACGAGGGTGAGGTGCTCGAGCGCGGCGAGGCCGGCGTCGAGTTTTTGGAGATATTCATCCTCTTCGGTGCGCTCGATGCCGATGTCGTCGGCGTCTTCGGCGTCGAGACGGGTCTGTTCGGCGCTCACGCGTTTGGCGAATTCCACCCAGAGTTCGACGAGACGGTCGCACTTGGCAAAGTCTTGTTCGACGAATTTCGCGCACAGGCGGTCGCGGCGATCGGCGTCGGCGAGGTTCTTAAACAGCGAACACACGATGCTGCACGAGCGCGTCTCTTGTTCGAGGACGGCTTCGTTTCCGAACGCTTTGCGCACCGCCTTGGCGTTTCGACCCATGAAGACGGAGAATAAACTCTTGAGACCCGACGCGTCGACGAAACGAGCGCACGCCGACGCGTTTCCGCTCAATACGTAATCCAAACACTTGAGCGCGGGCACGGCGGCAAAGTTGGCGCCGCTCTTCTTCCCGTCGCCCTTATCGCCTCCACCGCCGACGCCTCGCAAAAGAATGAGCATGAGTTCCACGCCCTCCAATTCGATGAACGACGCCTTGTTCTCGGGCACCATGGCCAAGGCGCAAATGGCGTCGAATAAATTTTCCACGAGTTCCCGCTCGCCGTCGTCCTCGGGTTCGCGTTTCTTGTACGCGGACACCGCCTGTAAGAGACCGTCGAGACCGTTCATCATGACGCATCGCTTGCGACACTTGGCGCTGCTCTGCACGATTATGGCTAAGAGCTCGGACGCGTACAACTTGTTCTGATCGACGGTTCGCTTCTTCCCGACGCGTCGCATCAACCACGACAACAGTTCCGTCTCCTCACAAAATCCTTCCAACGCCTCGTTCGTCAACTCGCCGCTCTCATCGTTCGTCGGCTTCGTTCCCTTGATCTCACCGAGATTCTCCACGACGGCGAGCGCCGCCGACACCGCATCCGAGGCTTCGCTCGACGTCGCCTTCAATTTCCCGTCTTCATCCTCAAACCGAATCAACGCCGCGTACAGCGCGTCGTACCCACCGCTCGCCTTAAATGCATCCGCCAGCGCGTTTCCACCCGCCTCATCGCTCTCCACCGCGTCTCCATCCGTGAGTTCTCGCAAAACGTCCAACGCGTCCGCCACGACGTCTTCGTTTTCGTGTCCCAACACCGCCACCAAACTCGGCACCGCGTTCAACTCGACGAGCTCCGCGTACAGTTCGGGCGCGCTCGCCAGTTGTCCCAACTTTTTCACCTCGGCATCGAGCTCGATCTCGCTCTCGGCAAACTTTCTCGGATCATTTCCGTGTTTCGCGCGCGCCTTTACGTTTTCGGCGTACGCGCGCTCAAACGCGAGCACCAACCGACGCACCGTCTTGGCGTCGATCGCGTCCTCGCGCGCTTCCACCGACGCATCGCGACCGTTTCCACCCTCGGGCCTCGATTCAACCCCCGCGCGCGTCTCCGCCTCGGCGAGAAGCGCCGCGCCGTCGGCGAAGGTTTCCGATGAGGATCCCGGTCGGTCGAAGAATGACGCGTCGAGCGCGGGTTTTTTACTCGCGCGCGACGACGACGGGCGTTCATCGCGCGCGTTCGCGTCCATCGGGTCGTTCCCGCGACCGGCGCAATTTTCGGACGCGAGAGACGGCCGATTGTGTCGCACAGGGGAGGATTTCAGGTCTGTCACTTCGCGCAATTCAACGCAATGGAATGACTACGAGGTTACAATACACGCGCCGTGAAGGCGCGAAGGGCGGCGGACGGGGGCGAGGCGCCGGTGCGGCGAGACTTTGGTTTCGTGGTGCGGTGTTTACCGCCCGAGTCGCCGGTGCCGCGAGATGGTTTCGGTCTGGAGCGCGCGGACGCATCGGCGTCCGCGCGCGGAGACGACGGTTGGTCTTTGGAGGACGATGACGCGCCGTTTTGGGCGCGATTGTTTCGAGCGCGCTGAAGCTTGTCGTCTAACTTGCTCTTCTTGCGATTCAAGAGCTCGGTGCGATGTCTCTTCAGGTCTTTGTCCAATTCGCGATAGAAGTCGTTTCTGTGTCCCCACGCGCGCATGATTTCTTCCACGTCGCCGTCAAACTTTCGAATCTCGAGCAAACCGTTTCCCTCGAGCGGCCTCGCGCCCTCGGGAATGATTTTCTCCCGCCACGCGGCGAGCTCCGCCTCGTCCGCGATATCGCGCATCTCAAACTTTTCGGGATCGTACTTTGAGTGGCGCCAAAACAACACGGGCGTCGCGAGCGTGCGAAGAATCTCCTCGTCCTCGGTGAGCTCGCCGTCGGCGCTCTGCCTCGCCACCGTCGCCTCGAGCGTGGGCAAACAAATGGGCACGTTGTCGGTGTGCTGCTTCGCCGTCTGAAGATGGCGCAGGTGCTTTTGGTTGAGCTTTTTTACCTCTTCTCGCACCTCGTCCATGGACATGTACTCTCCGGTGTCGGGATGAATGATGTATCCCTCGTCGTCCGTGTACCTCGAGTAGCGCGAAAACGCCGAATTCGACAGCACCACCTCCGCGAACCCGGGATCCTTGGACGCGAGCGTATTTTGTAACGCGTTCTCCATCGGTGACACGTGCATGCGATGGTGAATGCACTGCGTGCAGTAATCCATCATGAAGAGTTGCCGAATGGGAGAACCCGGATCGACGAGTCGACGCAAGTTTCGCGACAACTGCGCCCTGCCGCCACGAGGAATGACGGCAAGCGAATACGCCAACGGCGTGATCGGCCTCGAATTGTAAAAACTCGCCTCCGCACGCTTTTGATCACGAAGTGGATCACACGTCACGTCGTACTCATCCGTCAACGCTAAGAAATCGAGAAGCTTCTCGGGACCGTCTCGATCGCAGTAAAAACTAAAATCCGTACACTCGCCCTGATAGTACATGTTCAACATCCACTCGACGCCGGACAGGTACTCGTACACACGACTCTTCTTCCTCCCCTGTGGATCTTCCGTCGGCACCTTCTTCACGAGACGCGGCTCGATGAGCTTGAGCGCGAGCTGACGCAAAAACGGCCAATTCACCGCCGTCTCGATGCCAGCTTCGTTATTTTCCCTATTTTTTCTCGAATTCGTCGCCGCCTTGAGCTAGTGTCGAGAGGGCATCGGAAACAACGGATCGTCCCTGTACAGATACGTCCCTCGCATCTCCAAGTACGCGTTCCAACTCGATTTCGCGCCGAGTTTACTCGCCTGAATGTAGTCGTTCCCCATCATCGCCGACAACCCGATGAAATCTCTCCTCGCGCTGTCCAGCGACGCACCCTTCGGTAAAGACGACAAAAGCAACTTATCGAACCACCTCGCGCTGAACAATACGTTTCCACTCAACACGTACACCTGAAACGCCTCGTTCGACGCGTACCTCGCCTGTTTCCCTTGCCCGAAGAGGGTAATCGCCAGACACAACGCGTCGCTATCCTCCGTCACGATGCAATGCGAGTGCCCCTGAAACCTCGGATTTTGCAATCTCTGCTGAATTGATTTCACCAGTTTAATCTCCCCCTCACCAGCCACGCGCATGCTCGAAATCTCGTACAGAACGCTATCCATCGGTTCCCCGTTTCGATCCTTTCTCAACATGCGTCTCGCCACGTAATACTCCAACGCGCGATCGATCTTCAACGCCAACACGCTCCCCGGCGTGATTCCAATCTTCAACAGCTTACACACGTCCCCAGACAACGGCGTTCCCGATCCAGAACTCAATCGTATCCGTCGTCGTCGCTGCGTGATCGTCTTCGCCATCGGCGCCGGTCCGTCCAGCGCCAAGGTCACGCTGTGCCTCGGGTTGGTTTTATTCAACCTGTTATCCAACAAAAAGAAGAGTTTCTTGAAGAAGGTGCGCTCGCTGTTCGAGTGGTGCGCGGCGACGTGTAAGAGATTATTCACGTCGACGTACACGTGGTCGTACCGACGCGGTTGACGCTTGTGCGCGGGGAGAAACGCGGGTTTGAATTCGCGTTGCAGCCACTTGTTATACCCCTGAATGCCCATGATGACGCGAGGCGCGCGCGCGTCGAGGACGAGCGCGCGTCGTGCGGGTCGATGAGACGCGCGCGCGCGCGGTGTGGGTCTCGACGCGCGCGCGCGGTGCGAAACTCGGCGCGCGCGCGGTCGAGTGGCGTCGAATGGCGTCGGGGACGCGTCGACGTGTTCGACAGCCCGAGGCAGTGGGCGACGCGCGGACGCGCGCGCGCGCTCGGGAGGTGGCGTCGCGCGACGACCGACCGATGGTGACGCGCGCGTTCGCGTCATTCGCGTCGCCGTTCGACGCGACGGGGACGTGGAGGCGTCGTGTCGACCGGCGGCGCGGTGACCGCGTGCGAATCGGGAACCGAACCGTCCGTGTCGAACGACGCGCGCGCGCCTCGGAGACGACCGCGCGCGCCTCGGAGACGCCGGAGCGGATGGATAAACTCCTCTCGCGTCTCGGGTACGTCGACAATCGAAGGGACGTCGCGAGGTTTCTTCGAGAACGCGTCGTGACCACGAACGGGGACGCGGCGTCGGCGAGAGAGACGCGCGTCAAGGCCAAGGCGAGACCGAGCGACGTGCGCGTGGACGGTGAGGCGTTGGAGCACGCGAGCGGGATGTTGATCGTGATGCATAAACCCGCCGGGGTGGTGTGTTCGCACGACGCGAGAGAGGGGGCGAACGTGTTCGAGTTGTTGCCCGCGCGGTGGAGACGTCGCCGACCGAGCGTGGAGACGGTGGGTCGACTCGACAAAGACACGACGGGTTTATTGCTGTTGACGGACGACGGCGCGTTGAACCACGCGTTGACGACGCCGAAGAAGGATGTGGGGAAGTGGTACAGGGTGCGGACGGATCGAGCGATACCGTCGGAGGCGGTGGAGGCGTTCGCGAGCGGAAAGCTGACGCTCGCGGGCGAGGACAAGCCGTGTAAGCCGGCGCGGTGCGAGATTCTCGGCGATACCGAGGCGAGGTTACGGCTGACGGAGGGGAAATTTCATCAGGTGAAGCGTATGTTTGCGGTTTTCGAGTGCGTCGTCGTCGAGTTACACAGGGAGAGCTTCGGTCGATTGCGACTCGCGGACGTCGCCGTCGAAGCCGGCGATTTCGCGACGCTTCCGTTGGATTTCGAGTTTGTTAGCACTGGGGAGGAGGACGTGGCGTGAGACGACGCGTCGTCTGTTTTTAACTAGGAGTGTAAAACATAGGTATTAAAGTAGTAGAAGTTGTAGGCAGACAGAGAGCGTGTGAGGTCGGTGATGGACGACTTTTTAAATCACCGGACCTCCCGGCATGTGGAACTCGTCGGCGAAGGCTTCGACTTCGGCTCTAAGTTCGGCGATGGCGGGCACCTTGTTTTGTTCTAAGTAGGCCTTGAAGTCCTTCAACTTACCGCCCTCCGTCTTCTTCTTGATGTCGATCGCGATGTTGACGCCCTTATCGATGAGATCGGCGACGCGAACAAAGTCTTCCTCCGTCATGCCGCGCGTCGTCATCGCCGGGCTCCCGATGCGAATACCGCCCGGAACGAGCGCCGAGGTGTCGCCCGGAACGGAGTTCTTGTTCAACGTGATGTGCGCCATGTCGAGAATCTTCTCCACGCGCGCGCCGTCGATACCCTTGGGACGCAAATCGCACAAAATCAAGTGGTTATCGGTGCCGCCAGAGACGAGACTGTACCCGAGCGCCATCAAGCGCTCCGCCATGGAGGCGCAGTTCTTGATGACTTGCTCTTGGTACTTGACGAATTCCGGCGTTTGCGCTTGCTTCAACGCCACGGCCAACGCACCGATGCTGTGGTTGTGCGGACCGCCCTGAAGACCCGGGAAAACGGCCGAGTTGATGGCTTGTTCGTACTCCTTCTTGTAGAAGATCATGCCGCCGCGCGGACCGCGAAGCGACTTGTGCGTCGTGGTGGTGACGATGTCGGAGTACTCGAACGGATCGTCCGCAAGCTTGGCGGCGACGAGACCGGAGATATGCGCCATGTCAGCCATCAAGTACGCGCCAACCTTGTCGCAAATCTCGCGCAGGCGCTTGTAATCAAAGTTACGAGCGTACGCCGAGGCGCCGGCGATGATGAGCTTGGGCCGGAACAACATGGCGTTCTCTTCGAGCTTGTCGTAATCGACCAAGCCGGTCGCTTCGTTGAGACGGTACGGCATGGACTCAAAGTACACAGACGTCGCGGAAATCTTCTTCTTCGGCGTGTAGAAACCGTGCGTGAGGTGACCGCCGTGCGGCAAATCGAGACCCATGATGCGTTCGTGCGGTTGCATCATGGCCGTGTACACGGCAAAGTTCGCCGGGGAACCGGAGAGCACTTGCACGTTGACGCCCCACTCCGCCGGATCGAGTCGGTACGCGCTCAACGCGCGGCTTTGGCACAAACGCTCCGTCTCGTCGATGAACTCGTTCCCTCCGTAGTATCGCTGTCCCGGCAAACCTTCAGAGTACTTATTCGTCAGACACGACCCGTTCACCTCCATCACAGCCTTGGACGTGAAATTCTCGCTCGCGATGAGCTCGAGACCGAGTCTCTGACGCTCCTTCTCCTTCACTAGAATTCCGTAGAGCTCGGGGTCGAGCGATTCCACGCTCTGGTCCTCGAACGGGCTCGGCTTGGCCTGCGCGCGCGTCGACGCGCGCATCGCGCCCGCGATGCGACCGACACGACCACGAGCGGTGGTCGACGCCATCACGCAGCGCTTGGGCGCGCGCGTCGACGCGAATTGCATCGTCATCATGAATGCGGTTTAAAACGAGACGGCGGCGCGCGTGCGCGGCGTCGACGATCGCGTCGAGAGGTGGCGTCTTCTCGCCGAACGCGTCGGACGAAGGAAACAAAAGCGATGCGTTCGAGCGATTCGTCGGCGAACGGGACGGCGCGCGTCGATCAGCGCGCGCGTGTGTGAGGCGCGCGGCGACGTAACCCACGTCGACGGAAAATGAAAACGGGTACACTGTTTAGACATGGTATATACAAGGGTTTCTAAGGCTATGTTTGGGGCAGGGCTTCACGACGGCGACGCCGCGCGAAGAGACGCGCGCGAGCTCAAATCGAGGCATCGCGCAGCGTCGTTCGACGCGCGCGCGCGCGCGAATCGATCGTTTGTTGACGTCACGCCGTCGTCGCGGCGGCGCCACCGTTCGCCGCGCGAGCGGCTTTGAGTTGGTTGTACCGCACGAGCACGGCGTCGATGGAACGCCGCTCGCACGGAGCGCCCGGTTTGAGCAGAGACACGAAGTCTTCGCCGAAAGCGGCGCACGCGATGATGGCGGAATCTTGCTCTTTGGTGAACGCGGTGACGCGCTTGGAGGCGATTCCGGCGTTGGCGACCGCAGCGATGGGCGCCGCGGGGGCGTCGCAGTCCGAGTCGGAGAGTTCGTCGCGTTCGTACGCCTCTTCGTCCGATTCCGAATCTTCGACGGTTTCGCGTTCGAAACCGTGATCGTTCGAAGCCAAAGCGGTGTTTTTCTGCGCGCTCGCCCCGTTCGTCGTCTTCTTCGCGCGCGACGCGACGCGCGGGGCACCCGTTCGCGCTCCGCTTCCCGGTCGATTGAGCGCCCGCCAAAGTTTGTACACACACTTGGGAATGCGATCGCGCAGGCGCGCGCTCGCGCGTTCCCAGAACGGTTTGACCTCGCAATACGAAGATTCGATCGGTTTACTGAGATTCAATTCCGCGGACATGCGCTGAATCACCTCGATCTCGTTCTCGTCGAGCGGTCTATGCGCGTGGTCGTACGCGGCGCGCACGGCTCGGCCGGCTGCCGTACTCTCGTGACACTTCTTCGTAAGTAAACATCTCGCACGCTTCGTGATGTCCTTCTTATCCCACGGTAACAAGAGTTGTTTCGCGATGACGGCATAATCGTCGCCGTAGTGGCGAATGCCCACCGCTATGAGACCATCCTCGGCTGGCGTGAAGGACGAACGCTCGCTCGTCGACAATGCTCGGACGAGTAAGCTCGGGTCCGGGGAAATCTTTCGAAGAAACTTTGCCGTCACCTCGTACACCGCGCGAGACACCGGCCGCCACGCGTGGGATTCCACGGCGGTCTTCAGGAGTCCCTTCGCCTTGGCGACGTTTCTCGGCAAACCGCTGATGGTGTGGACGATTTCGGCCCACGATTTCGGTCGCTCTCGGAACAAATCATCCACGCGAACGTGATCGTAGGAATTCGCGGCCGATAACAACTGTCGCGTCTCGTATGGCGTTTTCGTCGATTCGTAAATTTCTTTCGGATCCCTCCACACCAGCGGCTCGTCGATGAACCCCACCGCGTTGACCTCCGTCACAAAATTGTAGGCGCACCGCAACGGTTTACAATCCATCACGGTGAACACACCCTTCCTCGGTTTACATCCGTACCAGCACGCGTCTGGATCGTCTTCACTCGCGCACGCGAAGAGTCTCCCATCGTGCGATTTGTGTTTCGCCAAGACTCTCGTCCTGTGATACTGCATCGAGCCGGCGCGTTGGAGTGTCGTCAGGAGCACGAAAATCGACTTGGTCACGCTCACCCGCCTCGCGTCCGACGCGCACATGCTGTACGTCTGAAACAGCAACTGCGTGTGCTGGTGCATTTGTTTGTTGAGCTGCGTGATTTGCGCGGGCGTGAACGCCTTCACCGCCTCCTTAAATCTCGCGGCTCTCGCCGTCGCCACGCGGCGTTCCTCCTCCATCTTTCGTTTGAGTTGTCTGAGATTGAGCGTCTTCGCTGTCGACCGTCCGGGCGCCGGGTGACGATCGGATCTGCGCACGACTGATGGCGGTGCGCTCGTGCCCGCGTTTCGCACGGCCGCGCGACGTTCCTCTCGAAGACGGTACTCGTACTCTGCGGCTTTTGGATTTTCGTCGACGTAGTCGTCGTCGTCGTCGTCATCGTCATCGAACGTCCCGAGCACGTCCTCACCCTCTTGCGCAAGTTCTCGCACGTTCACGTTCGGATCGTTCAGTTCCGTCAAGAACCGATCGTACTCGGCGCCTTCATCCAACCAATCAAACTCTGGCTCCACGTCTGGCAATGCGAGCTCCAATTCCGCCAACTCGGTTTCCTCTATCGTCCCCGTCCTCGCCCGCGTCCGTCTCGCGATCGCGTTCACCATCTCTTCCTCGTCGTCGTCGAACAATCCCGCGAACATCATCATGTCCGCCGCCGCTCCCGCCGCGCGCTTCGCCGGTGAATTCACCAACGAGTCGCCGCCTCGCGAATCGTCGTCCATTAAAAACGACGAAAACGCGCGCCTTCGTCCCCGCACCCCAGCACCATCCCCGGCGAACGGATCATCCTCGTCCATCCCCGCGCTCGTCACCATCGACGCCGCCCCCGCATCACCGTATCCACGCACCCGTCGCTTCCTCGGCGTCTCCGCCGCCGCCGCGCCGACGATTGCCGCGAAATCTTCATCCTCCAGACTCAACGAATCGCTATCACTATCCTCGATATCCTCGCGTTCGGGTTGCGAAGGCGCGACGGAGACATCGTCCCACGCATCCTCGTCCTCGTCCTCGTCCGAATCATCCTCTAAATCGCTCGCATCCAGGTTTCCGAGGACGTAATCTTCATCATCTTCATCGTCATCATCGTCATCACCGTCGTCATCATCGTCGACGTTCGCGCGCGCGACGATCGGGACCGCTCGCGAACGCGACGCCACCGGACCCGCGTTCGTCCCTTTCGCGCCCGCGGACGCGCGCGCGGGCGAATCCATCGCGATTCAACGCACGGGACCGCGGCGCGTCGGCGTCTGTCGAATGGTTCGTTTTCGTGCGTTCAAACGACGACGCGACGAAACGCGGGTCGGAGACGCGGCGGAGACGCGGCGCGTTCGGTACGCGTGAATGTGCAATGTACAAATATGGTAAGTGTGGTCGCGACTATTTTCGCCATGGGCTCACACGAGGAGCACGCCGTTGACGCACCCGTCGTTTTCGGGATTGTTTGTCACCTGCGCGTACTTGCCCCAGACGACTTTCCCGCCCGGGGTGACGAGACCGAGCTCGCTGACGTTCACCTCGATGATGGTGCCCTTGGTCAAGACGCCGAGGGAGGAGTACATGGGACCGTTTGGGTTTTTCTTTACGCCCAAGATTTCGAGTTGGAACGTCGCCTTGAGCTCGGGGTGGGTGACGTGCGCCTTGGTGAAGCGTAAACCGCTCGGACGAATGAAGCGTTCGTACTTTGGCGGTTTTCTGGTGAAACCCGGACCGACAAAGGTAGCCTTTGTGATCATGCGTTTCCACGACTTTTTCATGCGCTTCCCCGAACGCATCACCTTGAACATCTCGTCCTCCGCCACCGGTCGCACCTTGGGCAGCGGCACCTCCCATTTCCCAGCCTTTTCTTTTCTCTTTTGTTTCACCGTGTTGGACAGCACCTTGGCCCTCGACGTTTGCTCGCGATCCATGAGATAGGCTGGAATCGCCCCGGGCGCCGCCTTCTCCTCCACCGCGTGTTTATTATTTCTCTCAGCGTGCGAATTAATCGTCTTCTTCATCTCAATCTTCTCCTTGTGCCTCTTCTTCGCGTACAGTTTCGCCTTCAAACCGATGAGTTTCTTCGCCACGCGCGACCGCGCGTGCGGCTCCCGCGCCTCCTTCTTCCTCGCCCGTTCCTCCGCATCCAGACGTTTCCCGTACCGTTTCCGGAACAGTTCGATGTGTTCATTCTGCGGCATGTCGACTCGTCGTTCCCGCGCGTCGTCTCCCGATCACGCGCCCACGTTCCGTTCCGTTCCGTTCGTTCGCGCGAGGCGTCGAGCGCGCGAGACGATGAATGAATGAGCGTCTCGAATGAATGAATGCGTCGACGATTCGATTCGATTCGATTCGTTCGCGAAAACGACACCGACACCCCCCTCGCGCCGCGTCTCTCCCGCGTCTCTCCCGCGTCCGCGTTCGATCGACGTCCTCGCCCCGTCGCGCGTCTCCGTCTCCCGCGTCGTCGTCGCATCCTCCCGCCGCCGCATCCACCCGGCCCGGCCCGCCGCCGACACCGACACCGAGAATCACGAACACACACACACACACGGGCTTGAACGCACCTCGTATACGGAAGACGACTCGATGTCTCCCCCGCGAGATAAAAAGATATCCGTACAGTAGCATCTCTCTTCCGTATACGACCCATCGTGACCCCCATCATACACACACACATGTTCGGACATACGGAAACCGACCGTCGGCCCCGACGCGACCGAGACCGAGGACGACGCGGTCGTCGTCAGATTGCGTCGTCGTCGCGCGTTCGTGCGTGCGTCGGTTCGATCGATCGATCGTGCGCGTCGATCGCGATCGCGACGGGCTCTGTGCGCCGCGCTCGCGCGCGCGTGTGCCGTCGAGGAGGAGGCACGAGGCGTCGTCGTCGTCGCGGTCGTCCCGATCGAACGAACGCGAGACGGACGGACGGACCGAACGCGCGCGTGAGACGTCCTCGGAGGGAGAGGAGGAGGCGCGCGGATGGTGGTGATGACGTCGCGCGTCGTGTCCGTCGCGTCGATGGCGACGACGAGCGGGACGACGAGGGGAGGGGGGGCGCGAGGGCGCGCGAGGGGTAGAGACGCGGGACGACGCGCGAGACGGGGACGGGGACGCGCCGAGGCGGGAAGGATGGGCGCGGGGAGGGTCGAACGCGCGAGAGAGAGCGATGGGTGGGGGTGTGGGGTCGGTATCGGTGGACGTCGGGATCGGGAGTCGATGAGAGGGGCGTGGGGGTGGACGCGCGCGACGGCGGGCGGCGACGGGTTCGGGTCGGGACGCGGAGGCGGAGGCGGAGGCGGAGGCGGAGAAGGCGGTGATGACGACGGTGGAGAGGAGGGTGAAGAGGAGGATGAAGACGATGGTGTTCTCGCTCGAGATGTGCGGGAACGCGCGAGCGCGGAGGAGGTGAAGACGAGGTGTGAGGAGAACGGTTTGGAGGTGCCGAGAGATCTTCTCGACGCCGACGGCGGAACGATGCGCGCGTCGACGCTCGATTTATACATCAAGTATTCAAAGTATAGCGCATTAGCCTTCTTGATGAATACGTTTCCCGCGGTTCGGGATCGCATGTTGGCCGATCCGCGTTTCGCGTTCAAATTAATGGTGGAGACGGGCGCCGACGTCGTCATGAACACGGCGACGGAGATTAAGCAACGAGGCGACGTGTTTTGGGACGAGTTTGAGTTTTTCGCGTGCGATCAGATCGCCGCCTTCGCCGTGAACACGGCCATTCTCACCATCTGCTCTCCCGCCATCGTCCTCGGGAACACCACGAGATCGATGCGCAAGCTCGGAGAGTTGAGTAAAAACGCCAACGGCGCCGCCAAGGTGTGGTACGTCGCGCGCAAGTACGTGGGCAAACTTCCCGCCAACGTCTTCATGCTCGACCCCAAGCTCGGGATGATGGCGAAACTCGCGCGAGGCGGTGCCACGGTCATCGCGCGAGGCGGTCAGATATTCTTCGTGTCCACCCTGTGCGGCACCGTGGGACAAGCGACGGCGAACAGTTTGATGATGCTTCGTCGCGCGGCGGGTCGAGACAAGTACTCGAAAGGGTACGCCGAATCCATCGATGTTTCCGTGGACCCGCCCGTGTTGGACACCGGATTGCTCTGGGGTCGATTCATGATGTTTTCCGCCAACATCCGTCAACAGCTCGTCGTCGGCGGTGAGCGCGCGGTGGAACAATTCACGGCGGGAATGCCGAGCGCGTCGGGTCGTCGACTCGCCAACGGCGCCACGGTGGCGCTGCGCGTCTTTAATAATCTCAAGGGTGGGAGCGATTTCAACGATTTCGTCATCGGACAGGCGATCGCGGAGGCATCGAGACGCGACGGCGGTCACGCGTAGGGGTATTGCAAATTTTAATATTAAAACAGAGGGGCGAGCGTCCTCCTTTTCGCGGCGTCTTCGTCCTCATCCTTCCGTCTACCTCGCCGCCGACTCCGCCGTCATCGGCGCCGGTAACGTCCCTTCGCGATCGACCAACCGTCTAATTTTCGGCGGCGCGCGCGCGGGTTTCGGTAAGCCATTCGGAAACTTATCCGGACGCAAGAGCGCGCGCAGACCGAGTCTGTTATAGTGCACGCGCGTCACCTCCCCGCCCGCGCGTTCGATGACCTCCTTCGCCTTGGCGCTCACGCGCGAAACCTCCAATCGCACCTTTATGAACGCCCTCTCGCTCTCTTCGTCGCTTTCCTCGCCCCCATCCATCTCGTCTCCCGCTAAAATTTTAATCCCGTGCACAATCTTACGATTCGACAGACCCGCATCCACGAAATCCTTCATCGTCAGCGTCCTCGGATTTTCGTAATCGTACGCGCCGAACCTCCCGGCGTCGACGTACTCGCGAAGTCTCGTCAGACTCACCACGTCGAAACGCATCGTGTGCGGATTGTGCGCGCCCCGTCTCGGTAACGTCAGACGCAACGGCGTCTGCCCACCCTCGAATCCCAGTCTCGGCCCGCCTCCGGAGCGCGCTTTTTGTCCCTTGTGCCCGCGTCCGCTCGTCTTTCCCTTGCCGCTCCCGACGCCGCGCCCGAGTCGTTTTCTCGCTCTTCTCGCCCCGTCCACGTCTCGCAGCGCGTTCAGCGCGAGCACGCCTCCCGAATCGTGATCGATCGCGGTACCACCTCGCACGACCACACCGGGGGCGAACAGCGTCCGCGCGTCGTCGCCGCGCGCCGCCGCCGCCGCCGCGTCTCGCGCGTCCCCCGTCCCCGTCCCCGTCCCCGTCTCCACCGCGCCGTCGCCCTCGTCGTCGCCGTCACCGTCTCGCGAGGACGACGACGCGAACGATCGCGTCGAAGGCATCGTTCGCGTCGTCGACATCGCGCGCGTCGAGCGCGTCGGCGCGCCGATGAAGATTCGTCCCGCCGTCGTCATCCCTCGCGCGGTGCGCGCGGAGACCGCGCGCGACGCCGCGTGCGACGCCGCGTGCGACGATGACGACGACGAGACGGTGACGGTGGACGCGACCGCGCGCGCGAACGCGCGCCGGAGGGTCATCGCCGCGCGCGCGCGTGTCGCGTCGACGACGACGACTGGATGCGAGGGATTCGTGTCGTGTGCTATAATTTCGTGTTTCGGACGTCTGATACGTATTCTATGTGTACATGCGTCAAGAGATGTATTTTTCCGAGCGGTTCGAATCATGTCGGACGCCAGACGGACGCGCGTCGTCGTCGTCGTCGTCCTCGTCGTCCTCGTCGAGCGCCTCCGTCGCGTCGTCGTCTCGCCGCGGGCATGTTGTCGCGCGTCGTCGGGTCGTCCGAGACGCGCGCCGTCTCGCGAGCGCGCGTCTCGCGAGCGCGACGTTTCGTCTCTCGACCGAATGCATTCTCGACGTCATCAAAGTCGCGACGGCGCGCGGCGGCGGTCGTCTCGTCGTCGGTCACCGCCGTGGATTGGTCCGTCGGTGCCGTCGTCTTGACGTGTGCGTGGTGCGGACGCGCGTGGGCGAGATGGGACGACGCGCGAGGCGCGACGGTGTCGCTCGGCGCGCCGGCGTCGGCCATGCTCGCGGGCGCGTGCGCGGCGGCGTTCGGGTGGATTCCGAGCGATGGTGGCGGTGGAACGGGAGAGATGCAGGCGTTCGCGGCGGCGGTGGCGACGCCGATGATGTTGTTCGGGGCGAATCTGCGAGAGACCTTCGGGGAGACGCGTCGGTTGGCGACGCCGTTCGCGTGCGGCGCGGCGGGGACGGCGGCGGGCGCGCTCGTCGGCGCGCTCGCGTTCGCGAGAGCGGGAGGCGAGGGGTCGATGGTGAGTTGGAAATTGGCGGCGGCGTTGGCGGCGAAGAATATCGGGGGTGGGGTGAATTACGTCGCGGTCGCGACGGCGCTCGAGATGTCTCGAGAGGAATTCGTCGCGGGCGTGGCGGCGGATAACGTCTTCGCGTTGGCGTATTTCCCGTTGGTGTCCTTCTTGGCGCGTCGGTGCGACGCGCGCGAGAGCGCGGTGGGTGACGACACTGTGAGCGGCGATCGCGGAGACATCGTCGCGATCGAGGCCACCGGAACGTCGTCGTCCCGCGCGGACGCGTTGACGGCGGCGTTCGTCGCCGTCGTCCTCCTCGCCGCGGGTCAAGCGCTCGCCCGCGTTCTCGAACGCCCCACCGCCACCCTTCCCATCACCACAGCATTCACCGTCTTCCTCGCCACCGCCTTCCCTCGACGTCTCCGACCGATCGCCGCCGTCGCCGAACCTCTCGCGACGGCGGCGCTCTTCGTCTTCTTCGTCGTCGCCGGCGCGTCGGGCGCCTCCGCCCTCTCCGACGCCTCTCGCTGCGTCGACGTCTTTCTCTTCCTCTCCGTGCTCTACGCTTTTCATCTCACCTCCGTCCTCGTTCCCTTTCGATTCGCATCGAAAGAAAGACGGAGAGATTTTCTCCTCGCGAGCAACGCGTGCGTCGGCGGTCCCGCCACCGCCGCCGCGCTCTGCGAATCCGCCGGATGGCGCCGTCTCCTCGTTCCGGGCGCGCTCGTCGGTTCGTTGGGGAACGCCGTCGCCACCTTCATCGGGTTAGGTTTAGCCGTCGTCTTTCGCGCCTTGGCGTGAGCGTCCCGGCGCGCGCGTCCCGACGGTTCGGTTCGGTTCGGTTCGGTTCGGTTCGGTTCCCGACCGATCGATCCATCGTCACTCGACGACGCGCAACCTCGCGCGCGCTCGAAACTCGAACGGAGGAACGCGAACGAGAAACGCGACGAACGCGCGATCGATCGATCGATCGCACGCGCGCCCGCGACCGCCATTCATTCGTTTGATTTGATTTGATCGTTCGAATCATTCATTCATTCATTCATTCATTCATTCGTCATGGATTCGCCGGGACGCGCCGCGTTCGGGTCTTCGGGGATGGAGGGTGAGATGCGTCAACTCAGGGTACGTCTCGTGCGCGTTCGTTCGAGGGAGAGATTGGCGAGATGACGGAAACATTCGCGAGATGCGATGCGATTGTGAATGAATGAACGAAACGAACGCGCGACTGACGAATGCATGCACGCATGCATCATCGCGCGTGTGTCGTCGTAGGAGCACCAACAGACTCGAGAGGAAATGTTAAATCGCGTGCACGCGCTGAAGAGCGAACTTCAGGAGTGGAGGTATAAGATGGACGCGCAGGTGAAGAATTACAAGGGCGAGTTGGCGTCGCTCAGAGAGACGCTGGCGAGCGAGACGACGGCGTTGAGGAAAGAGTTGGAGGAGACGAACGAGCGATTGAAGCGACAGGCGATGACGACGCGGGATGAACACCATTCGATCTCGCAGTCGCCGGGTGGGCGGTTACACAGATTACCGTCGCCGTAGATTGTGATGTCATGTATTTCGAGAGAGCGTATCGCGTCGACGAGGGTTGGCGCGCGAATCGCCGGTTCGCGCGGTCGGTCAACGTTTGACTTCTTTATTCCGCGACGACGGGCGACGAGGACGAGGGAGTTCGTCGAGAGTGGTATTGAACATGTGGATGACGATCGATGAGGCGTTGAAACGCGTGCGTTCGCACGCCGACGTCCTCGGGGCGGGCGTCGCGACGGCGAACGGCGAACTCATTCGAGCGGCGGGCGATTTCGACGCGCGCGCGGCGAGACGCGCGGTTCGTCTGGTCGCCGTCGCCGCGCACGCCGTCGAGGACGCGTCGGACGAGGAGGGGTGCGACTCGCCGTCGAGATCGATGGAGACGGTGCGGGCGAGACGAGGCGATCGTGAACTCATCGTCACGCGATGCGGGGGCGTGGTGCTCGCCGTGTCGACGCGGTGACTCGGAGAGAGACGAGAGACGAGACGCGAGGAGACACCGCGACGCGCGAACCAGCGAACGTCGCGACGAGAAGGAAAACGAACGTGAAAAAGGACAAAGGGGAAAAGGATGCAGGGCACAACACTGAACCGGGCGGTGTGCGCGCGTCACCGCTCGGGGACGCTCGCGCGCGAAGGCGCGCGGCACCGACGTCGACACGCGCGGAGACGCGACGCTCGAGGTTCGAGACGGCGAACGTCCTCGTCCACGCCGGGACCGACGCCGCACAGCGATGAGTGCTCGTCGCGGGCGCATTTCGGGGCGTTGACGCACGACGAGCGCGTCAAAGCGCTCGGTGAGGCTGTGTTGAAATCCGGCGCGTTGATTTTCACCAAGTGTCGCTCGGGAAAGTACACCGCCGTCAACGATGACTTTTTACAGGCGTTCGGGTTTTCCGATAGCGATGAAGTCGTCGGGTTGAACGACGAACAGCTGATCGACAAGGTGTTGTCGTGCGGTGAGTCGGGCAAGATGTTTCACCACTCGTATCGCGGCGAGAGCATCACGGATTTGCCCAAGATTTGGCAAGCGCACGACGACGAGGTGTTGGCGTCGCAGCGAACGATGTGGTTCAAGGAACGCGCCATCGTCAAGGGTGGCGACGACATGAAACTCCACGAGTACATCGTGCTCAAGTCGCCGCACAAATCATCGAGCATCGGAGACGAAGTTCTCGGCGTGGCCGTGCTCGACGGCATCTGAGCGCGTTCTTCATCGGCGACGGACGTCGATACCGACTCCTCAAGACTGACTTCAAGACACTTTTAAAACAACCGCACGAGACGCGACGCACGCGTTCTTTTTCGTCGTCAATTTACATTCCTTCTACGGGACGCCGCTACGAGGCGCCGCTTTGCTGCTCTTAATACGCTAAAACAACTTACCTAAACCGAGCGTTTCTGTTAACGCGTTTGCACCTTCGACGACGCTCGTCGCGCCGTGTTCCAGAGATTTGTTTATAGCCACCTCGGTCGAGTGCACGAACGTGGGTTCAAATTGCGAACGAATCTCCAAGATTTTCTTCACGTCGGCGCTCGTGCCTCCGCAGAGCGCCACCACCGTCGGAAGAAGATTTTGTTGCACCTCCCATTCCTCCGCGAGGAAAAATTCCAGAACGACGGAGCGCACGTACGACGCGTCGTCGACGTCGACATCGCCGTCGCCGTCGCGATGTCGTCTCGCGGTCGACATCGCTCGCGAATGATGGGGAATCTGCGCCGGTTTCTTCGCCGTGACCCCGTTCGCGAGGCCGTCGCCGCGAAGACGATCGATCTCTCGATCCTTGGCGTCGATCAACTCTCGCGCGCGCTTCTTCCACGCGTCGAATTCTTCTCGATCTCTCGCCGCCGCCGACCGTAACGTCGTCGCCGTGTCCTCCACCGTGGTCAACGCCGCACGCGCCGCCTTGCTCTCCGACTCGAGCCTTCTGTTTTCAGACGCGAGCACGTCCATCGCGGTCGCCGTCGTCTCGAGCGTCGCCGAATCGTCCCGCGGCGCGACCCCGTCGCCGAGAATGGCGTTCATTTCATTCTCCTTCTCCGCCGCATCGACGCGTTCGCACAGACCATCGCGCTCTTTTTCCAAACGATCCCGCGCGTCTCGCGCCGCGGCGAGCGCGTCGCCGAGTTGGACGACCTCGCGCGTCAGGCGCTCGACGTCGGCGCTCGATTTCTTTGCGAGCGCGCGCGACTCGTCCAATTCGTTGCGCAATCGAGTTTCTCGTCTCGCGCTCTCGTCGTCGCGGTGCGACCGATCGCCAGATATATCGAGCTCAAACTGTAACGCTTTCACCGCTTCCTCGCTGTCTCGCAACGCCATCTCCGCGTCGGCGAGTTTATGTTTCGCTCGTCTGGATTCTTCTTCAAATTTCGCCGCTCGTCGCGTCGCCTCCGCCGCCGCGTGTCCCTCCGCCGCGTGCACCGCCTCGCGTCGTTTCAATTCCTTCAATTCATCCATCGTCTCGTCGAGTTTCGCGCGAAGGTTTCTCGCCACGCGTTCGCCCGCCTCGACGGCTTGTTGATGCATCAGCGCGCTTCGGCGCGAGACGTCTTCGTTTGCGATTTCCAGCGCGCCGCACTTTTCCTTTGAGCGTCGCACTTCTTCCTCCAGTCTCGTCACCGTCTCGCGAAGCTTCTTTTCGCTCGCGTCCGAATCATCCTTCATGCGATCGATGACGGTTCGCGACGAGTGTTCCTTGGAGTCGACGAGTTTTTTCCAATTTTCCGCGTTGAGTCGCGCCTCGTTCGTCTCCGCCACCGCGCGAGAGAGATCTTCTCTCAAATCGTCCGCGCTCGCGGCGACGGGTCGCAACCGCGCGACCTCCTCCTCCAACGAACGCGCCTCGCGCCTCGACGCCTCCAACATCTCGGTCTCCTTTTTCAACTTTTCGTTCGCCGTCGCGAGCATGGCGTCCAGCGTCGCCGCGTCGACGGATGTCGGCGTCGTCTTCGTCGCGCCGTTCGCCTCCGTCTTCGGTTCCTCCAACGCCACCTGCGCCGTCAGCACGCTCACCTTTATGTTCATCGCCTGCAACGCATCGCACGCTTCCTCGCGCGCCGCCTCGACCCGCGCGAGCTCTCGCGTCAACGCATCGACGCGCGCGCGTCCCTCCTCCGCCGCGCACTCCGCGTCCCGCGCGGCGTCTTCGCACGCCTTGACCCGCTCAAACGCTTTCGACACCTTTGACCTCGCCACGAGTTCACTCTCGCGCGCCGCGCGCTCCGCGTCGACGAGTTTCACCCGTAAGCTCTCCACGACGCTCGACGACGCCGCCGTCGCGTCTTCGTCGTCGTCTTTCGCCTCCGCCGCGTCGTCTCGCGTCGCCTCGCGCAGTCTCGCCCGCGCGTTCAACACCAACATTAAATCCATCGATCGTCGTTCTCTCGTCGCTTCCTCCACCGCGTTCGCCCCTCGGCTTCCTAATCGACTTCGCATCTCTCTTTCCAACACGTCCTCGGCGTGCAAGACGTCGCGAACGACGTCTCGCATGGTCTCCACGACGCGCGCCGCCGAATCCGTCGCCGCGCGAGACAGCGCGTCGATCGCCCCCACGTCCCCATCCTCGTGCGTCAGCCGTAATCGTTCGATCGCACGGACGGGAACTTTCACGCACAACGCGTCCGAATCGTCCATCGCGCGTGTCGAGGACGTCCCGCGCGTCGAGCGTCGTCGCCCGTCGATGGATTCCAAAATGTCATCCACGAGCGAATCTTCAACATCACCACCCTCTCGCGTCGTCGCCTCGCACGCGTCGTACGACGCGACGTCCCTCACGACGTCTCGAATCGTTTCGATCGCGTCCGAGTCCGAGTCCGAGTCCGAGGTCGTCATCGCGCGTCGTTCTCTGGTGACACGTTTCATGAAATCATCACGAACGCCATCGATCCATCCCATCCATCGTCAGTGTGATTCGCGCGAGAAGACGGTGTGCGTCGTCGCGATGTCGCGCGTCGCGATGTCGACGATGATGACCGCCGACGTCTCGCGAGGTGCGGTGAGGAGACGACGCGCGCGGGCGCCGCGTTCGTCCCGCGTTCGCGCCGCCGAATCCTCGCGAGACGTCGGCGATGAATCGGACGACGCGTACATCACGCGCGATCTCTCGGTGCCGCTGGCGACGCGAGCGATGGAGATGGTGTCGTCGAACGCGGTCGTCGGTCTGTCGAGGGGTGAACACGCGAGCGAGGTGGCGAGAATGTTGTCCGAGGCGCTGCGGGCGGGGAGGGTGGACAACGTCGTCGTCGTGCCGACGGAACCGTTGGCGGCGAAGGAGTGCGCGGTGTGTGGATTGGAGATGCGAACGATCGATGAGGTGAAAGCGATCGATGTGACGTTCGCGCAGCCGAGCGAGTGCGCGGTGTTGACGATCGGTGGGAAGAGGACGTTGGCGAGCGTCTTCGGAAGAGAGACGACGCCGACGCAACCAGACGTGGAACGGATGAAATTGACGATGCGAAAGAGCGCGAGAGTGGTGCTGTTGAAGGAATTATTCGTGGATAAGATTGGAGGGTCGATACCGATCGTCGTCGACGCGGAGGATTGGGAGGAACACGCCGAGGAGTTGGATGATTTGTTTTTGGGCGACGCCGAGGTGTGGCGACGAGGCGCGACGTTCGACGCCAATCCGAGAGGCGGGAAGAATCCGTACGTCAGCGCGGACGGGTCGCACACGCTGTTGGACCTGAGATTTGAGGATCCCATCAACGGTGGACGGTGGGAGTGCGGACTCATGCTCGATGGACAACCGTGTGGACCGTACGAATTGCAACAAGCGTTGGAGACGGACGTCGAGGGCGTGCGCGCGCACGGAATTTATACGAGCGCCGACGCGGTCATCACGCTCAATCCGGTGGACATGAGCGCGGTGGTTATCGAGAGAGACCACGATTAGACGTCGCGTGATCGAGCGTCGTGTCATGCCTACTATGCGTATACATTTATTCGCTACATCCAAATCTACTTCCTACTCCTACTGTAACTAGAAAACGAAAAACGTCGACTAATCTCTCGACGCCAAACGTTCGTCGCAAAACGTCGTAAACATTTGTGTTTCCACAAAGGCGCGCATAAAAGATCTGTCCCGTCCCGCGAACGTCGCGAGAAACGATTCTTTGAGTAAAATCGTCACCTTCCCCTCGCCGCCGTCGTTGACGTCCGTGATGGCGTGGTACCGAATGTTCGCCACGAGTGAATTCAGGTAGGCGCGCCACGCGTTGAGAAATTCCCTCGCCGCAACGACTGCGTCGTGTGACGGGTCGATGACGGGTCGTTTCTTGTGATTCACCGACGCCTCCACTATGGCCTCGTGGAGAGGGAAGAGATTCCGAACGAGCTCTTTCATGCGCGGGAGACGCAGAGGTTTTCGTCTCCCGTCCCAGTGCAGCTTGACGTCGCCCTTGTAGACGTTAATTCTGCACAGATTGTTCGTGCGATTGCGCAAATCGCTCGTCTTGTGCTGCACGCCGCACACGAACGGCACGGGCGCGTCCAAGAAATCCACCATGTGCTGCGGAAGTATCGGGAGAAACAGCGATTGCCACCTAAACGGACGAAGCATGGGCACCAACGCGAAGGACACGGCGCTGAGCTCGCCCAAATTGTTACTGAAGACGACTATTTGTTTCTCCAAGAGCACCGCGGTGAGGAAAGACAACACATTCTCCAGACTCAGACTGCAACACAACGTGACGATGGCCCATCCCTCGAGGTGAAACGCCTCCTCCTCCGCCGATACGCGAAGCGCGTGCGCCAACGGAGGCGCGCCGAACGGCGGCGGCGCGAAGGGCTCGAAGGGCGTCGGGCGAGGCAGAGGAATCGGTTTGACGCCGTCGCACGGCGCGAACGTCGCGCTCGCGTCGCCCATATCCGGCACCGGGCACCGCGCGTACGCTCGCAGCGCGTTCAGCGCCTCGTTCGCGCGTGTCTCCGACGGCGACGGCGCCGCCGCGGCGTCGGCGGTGTCTTCGCTCAAGAATAAATCCGTCATGTTTCTCTTGATGCGTTCGACGCGTTCCATCCCCAACACGTGCGATAATACCTCGAAGTGCGTCTCGAAAAATGGCACCTTGCTGAGCATGCAATAACACCGAGGCGCGACTTCGATGTACCGATGTCTGAGCGACCGCGGCTCCCGCGACGGCGACGATTCGTTCGTCGTCGTCGTCGTCGTCGTCGTTTCGGCATTCTCGCCGTCGCCTCGCGCGTGTTGCACGAGCGGCGGCGATTGATGTAACACCTCGGTCACGTACGCGCACACGCCGTACATGGGCGCGTGATCGCTCGTTTGCACCTGAAACACAAATACCTGATCGTCGGTGTCGGTGAACGTCGATCCACACATGATTTCCTGTAGTTTACTCATGCTCGGCGTGCGTTCGAGGAGGCGCGGTTCGACGCCGTGTGGAAAACAAAACGCCGCCACTTCCTCCGCCGCGAACGTCGGCGTCTCGTCCTCCTTCACTGGCGGGTACTGCAACAATATGGACGCCGTGTACGTCGCCCCCGCGGTGCCTCGATACGCCCGTAACCGTCTCGGATCGGTGATGGCGACGTCGTTCGCCGCGCCGCTCGCGCGCGCCTCCTTCGCCTTGGCCGCCGAATCCGCAACCACGACCACCTCGGCGCTCGGTTCCAATCCGCACACTAAAAACGACTCCATCATCCTGAGCGACGACGACGCGTTCGCGTTCGCGTTCGCGCCGGCGTTCAGGCTCGATTCTCCGTCGAAGTCCATGCTCGCCGCGCGTTGATCTCGAAGCCAACGCCGTTTCTCCGCCGTCAGACGTTCGGGATTGAACCACGACGCCGACGGACTCAACGGATGAAACTCGTCGGGCGTGCGCTCGTCGTCCTCGTCCTCGTCCTCGTCATCGTCGTCCGTCTCATCGTCGTCCGTCTCGTCATCGTCATCGGATGGACGCGCATCTTTCCTCGGCGTGGACGTCGGCGTGGACGTCGGCGTCTTCTCCTCCTCGTCCTCCTCGTCCTCCTCGCCCTCCTCGTCCCGCCGTCCCGACGCCGTCCCGACGCCGCCCTCCTCCCTCTCCGCCTCCTCCTCGATCCTCATCGTCGACGAAAACGTCCGCGCCAGCGCCTTCGCGAACCACCCGCGGTGATCACTCCTCGCATCGCTCCCCGCGCTCCTCGATCGTCGCAGCGTCGTCGCGTCATCCTTCGTTTCGGCGTCATCCATCCAACTCGACGACCGGTGATGATTCGCCACCACACGCACGCCGTCTATGACGATGACGCGTCCATCGGCGTCACCGAGCGAGCGTAAGGATTCATCGTCTATGAGCGCGGTCGCGGGCGACGCGGGCGGGTCCGTCGTTCGCGGTGCGCGCGGCATGATGTCGATGGATTGAATGATTAATGAATATTGGATTAAAGGATTGATTGATTTGATTCATTCATTCATTCATTCATTCATTCGTCCCGAGCGCATCGCGTCACGCCGAAGCGTCGGCGGCGTTCGGTCCGCCTTTCGTCGTCACGCCCGTGCTCCCGAATCCACCGGCCCCGCGCTCGGTGTCTTCCAAATCCTCGCACTCGACGACGTCCGGCGTGACGATGCGTTCGAGAATGAGCTGCGCCACGCGGTCCCCCTTTTGCACGACGAAATCTTCCTCCCCGTGGTTGAACAGGATCACCCCGACGTTCCCGCGATAATCGTAATCGACCACACCCGCGCCGACGTCGATGAATTTCTTCCACGCCAACCCCGAGCGAGGCGCCACGCGCGCGTACGTTCCCTTTGGAATGGCGACGGAGAGATCCGTCTTGACGAGTTCTTTCCCTCGCGCGGGAACGACGTATTCGTACGCACTGCGAGAGAAAAAAACACGCGTCAGTCATCGCTCGTTGAGCTCCATCGTCATCGACGCGACGATCGACGCCGCGGGTCGATCGACCGCCCCGACGTCGAATGTCATTTCAAAAATTCAAACGCCCGACAGACGCGGGCCCGGGCCCGACAGACGACACGAAACTACGCGTCGACCGACCACCGATCGACCACCGATCGTTCGCGAACGCCACGCATCCATCGCGTACCTGGATAAATCGTATCCCGCCGCCCCGTCCGATCCTCTCGACGGAATCGTCGCGTGTTCAGAAATCTTCTTCACTCGAAGGACGTCGGCATGAGGATGACGATCGTCGACACCCATCGTCGTCGTCGTCGTTCGTCTCTTCTTGGTCGTCGTCGCGATCGTCGTCGGTCGTATCGATCGACGACGGAAGAACCCGCGCGCGATCGAGAGTCTCGTGTTCCGAATCTCTCGACGATGTCGTGATCGTCGACGTGTGACGCGACTGGATGCATGCATGCATGAGATGCATGATTCAAAAGAGTCATGGCGTGGCATGGCGTGTACTTTCCTCACGCGTCGACGCGAGAGGACCGATCGACGACGAGAAAATCGCGACGATCGCGATCGGACGAGTTGCGTCGACGCGGTGTCGATCGCGACGTCGTCGTGACGATGCGCGCGCGAGGGACGACCGACACGGGCGGTGGTGATGGCGGCGGGTTCTCGTCGAAGATTATGGGACTCAAGGTACGCGCGCGACGCGCGAAAGAGGGGTAGAGAGGGAGAGAGAGAGAGGGGATGTTTTTGTCGCGCGCGTGACTGACGCGGGTGATGCGCGCGACGCGCGGTGGACCGTTCGCGAGGACTGACGAGAATCAATCGTTCGCGCGTTCTTCGCAGTTCATGCGACGCGCCAAGGAGAAGGAACGGTTTGAAAACGCGGGGGGGTCGGCGGAGGCGTTGGCGAGGGTGGCGATGCAAAAGGCGGTGGACGATCGACCGGAACCGGCGATTTTTGCCAAGAATAGGGCGCTGATTAATTTACCGAAAGTTCGGAAACGACCGCCCGTCGCGCCGCCGGCGCCCTTCGACGGCGTGGGACGGTGGTCGTGCGGAGGCGCGAATCCGGAGGTAGAGGCGATACACGCTCGATTGAAAGAGGAGAAGCGTAAGAAGAAGGCGTTGAAGAGGGCGCGGCGGGCCAAGGATGCGGACGTGAACGACGAAGAGATGGCGGCGTTCGCGAAGAAGACGAAGACGAAGAAACGCGACGGCGAGTTTCTGAAACCTCCAGAGTTGGAATCGTCTCGGAAAAGAAAGGCGAAAACGTGATCGATCGAATGATTGTTGTACGAGTACGATAGCGTCGTTAGCGTGTAAGAAGAAGATTTGTGTACAGTTACAAAGGTTGACGCCGCGTCGGCTCCTAATCAAACATGTTCGAGTCGCTCTGAGGTTGCAACTTGACGATGGATGGAATCTCCGTGCCAAAGTAACGATCGCCGAATTCACCGACGCCCGGAAGAACCTTATTATCGTCGCTCAGACCGGCGTCGACCTCGGACGTGATCACCTTCATTCGCGGGTATCGCGTGCACAGATGATGGACGCCTTGCGTGGACGCGATGACAGTCAAAAAGAGAATCTTCTCCTCTTGAACGCCGCGCTCGAGGAGTAAATCGATGGCGGCCTGCGCGCTGACGCCCGTGGCTAAGATTGGGTCGAGCAAGAGCACGTATCGATCGGCGATGTCGTGCGGAAGCTTTTCGTAATGAATTCTCGACCTCGTCTCCTTGATTGAGGACGCCGAGAGATCGGAATTCGCGCTTCCCGCGCGCAGGAGCATGCCATCCTTGTCTCGACGCTCGATGAGCAGTTTGCCGATCTTGATTCCCTTGCAGCACGCGCGCAGGGCGTTCTCCATCGCTTCACCCGATCGAATGATTGAGACGCCGCACAGTTTGCTGCAAAACGTCACGCCCTTGTATTGGTCGTTGGTCGGCGTCAGCACCACTTTTTCGTTGAAGGGCAAGTGACCGAGACCGTGCTCGACGACGAGACGAATGATGCGATCGCTGTAAAAGACAAAATCGCTTCGATTCACCTCGCGGTCGCGAATGATGGTGTGCATGCCTCTGATTTGAAACTGCGGCGGCAAGACGACCAAGTTGCGATAAATTCGTCGTAAATCGTTTTGTCCGAGCTTGGTCCGGATGTGTTGGACGATGAGATCGATCGCGACCGTGTTTTGTCCCTGCGCCCAAGGAATGATGATGTCGGCGTACTTTTTGCTCGGCGACACAAAGGTGTCAAACATCGGTTTCACGAAGGTGGTGTACTGCGTGATGACGCCGTCGACGCTTCTACCGCGATCCACGGTGTCGCGTTTCAAGCGTCTCGCTAATCTTAAATCATCGTCCGTGTCCACGAAAACCTTCATGTGACACATCGCGCGGACTTCTTCCATGGCTAACACCAAAATCCCCTCGATGATGATGACGTCGCCGCTGTCGATGTGAATGGTTTCGCTGCTTCTCGAGTGCGTGACGAAGTCGTACACCGGCACCTCCACCGATTGTCGCAGCATCAATTTCTGCAGCACCTCGACGAGATATTTCGTATCGATCGCATCCGGGTGATCGAAATTGTACGCCCCCACGTTTTCGTGCTCGTGCGGCGTGAGCGGTCGATAAAACGAATCTTGCGCGATCAACACCACGCGTTGCTCTTGCAAGTTTTGCATGATGAGATCACACACCGTCGTCTTCCCGCTCGCCGTCCCGCCCGCGACGCCGATCAAAAACGGTTCCCGATTCCCACCGCATCGACTCACGCGCTCGTCGATGTCCGTGGCGTACTTCCCGTTCGTGCCTCGTCTCGCCTTGCCCGTCGAACAATTGTTTTCGAGCATCTTCGTGAAGTACTTGGTCGGACTCCCGCCCTCTGGGGACGCCCCAGCGCGATCTCGAACGATGGACGCGTGCGGCGGTGACGCCGGTTCGGACGGAGGCGCGCGCGCGCCGTTCGAGGCGACGTTCGCGCTCGTTTTATCGATGACGAGTCGTTCGAGCTCACTCGCCACGGGGGCGCCGGTGCCGCGCGCGCCGGTGGACATGGTGCGCGCGCTCGACGCCGACGAACGTGCGTTCGTTTTCGCCGCGTCGTCGCTCGTCGCGGGTGGAATCGCGCGTCGAGGTGTGACGCGACTCGGTCGGCGCGCCGAGCGTTTGAAACCCAGACGCGCGTGGGAGCGAGCGGTGATGAAATCTGTGCATCGCGATGTCTATGTCTACGTACACGTACTAGCTATTTTACCGCGACGACGCCGAGTCGTGTGAATCAGTCGAAGGCTAACTCGGCGACGACGGGCAAGTGGTCGCTCGGGTGGTCGGCGTTGGGAAGGCCTTCGCCGAGCGCGCGTCTCGCCGGTTGTTCTTGCACGCTCACCACGCGCACGCCGTCGCTGACGAAAATGTAATCGATCGTCGCAGTGAAATTGGGCGTGACGTTCGTGTGCGCGGGCTCGGCGTCGGCGGAAACGGATGGGAACGCCGCGTTCATCTCTCGATACACGTCGCTCGTCTCCACGCTGTTGAAATCGCCGCAGACGACGACTCGAACCTTGTTCACCCCGTTCGTCGCTCGCTCGCGATCTGCTCGAAATCGTCGGCATTCTTCGATCAATTTCTTCGCCTGCGAGAGTTTTACGTCGGCGAACGCCGGGTCCCAGTATAAATGCGTCGACGCGAAGACGATTTCTTCATCCGTCGCCCTCCGTCGCAAGAGCGTCAAGTTCCCGACGCAGTCTCGCAGATACCTCGATCGCGCCTCCACCGTCGCCGCGTCGTCGTCCCCATCCGCTGTCTCGGACATCGACGGATACATCTCGTTCGCTATGTCGTTGTACGCAATCTCTCGACGCTCGATTTCTTCCAAGACGTCTCGTCGCCACGCCACGCACGAACCATCCTTTTTCGCGTTACTCACGTTCGTTCGTCGCACGTACGTCGATTCGTACCCGCGAGAAGCGAGCCACGTCTTCCACCCACCACCGCTCTTGGCGTTCTCCTCGTCGTCCTCGTACCCGTCCACCTCTTGCAGCGCCAAGACGTCGACGTTTAGTTTTTCAATGTAGGTGCGAATGGCGTCCCGGCGCGTTTTCGACTTCATCAAGCGTCGCTCGGTCCACGGGAACCACGAACTCTTGGCGTAGACTTGGGCGAGGACGTTATACGTCGCCACGCGGAGCGCGGGCGACGGCGGGGAGGTCATGACGCGAAAAGAGGGACGGGGACGAGGCGTCTGCGTCTGGGGACTCGGACCGCGTCGGCGGCGAAGCCGGATCACGCGTCGCGAAGAGCGTCTTAACCGATGTGCGATGTACTGTATGTGTTACTACTCGTACTAATCGTCCGCTAGTGGTGAATGGAGAGTGAATGAAAGAGCGTCGTCACTTGACGCACTTGGTCTCGAACAATTCTTGCACGCGATGCTGCAAAACGTTTGAAATGTCCAAGTGTCCCTGCACGGTGAGCGAAGGGTGGAGAAGCCACGTCTTGTCGATGTTCTGTAAAACGAAGTGGTCGATGATGGTGTCGTCGGTGGCGGTAAAGAGGGTGGTGAGCATTTCGTCGTACGCTCGATTGTTCAAAAAGTACATGTCGCTCGAGCGTAAATCGCACCCACTGGCGTGAAGCTGACACAATTGGCCATTCAATCGACTGTTTCTGCAGTGACACTGCGACGGACACTTGAGCTCGTCGAGCACACCGACGGTGACTTCGACGAAGCCCTTCCCGTTGGACGAGGGTCGAGCTTCAAACCTTTCAAACAGGTGCGGTCGAAACGCGGGACGAATAATCTTCCACGCCTCGCTCGCCCCGGTGTCGCGATCCGTGGCGACTTCGACGCGACCTAAAGTGCTCGTTTCGGGCGTGAACTCATCCACAAGGAGCGCTAAGACGTCTTTCTCCGTCTCCGGGGTGAGCCCGACGTCGTCGTTCAACACCGTGTCCTCCTCCATCACCGTGATGTGCGCGAATCCGCTTTCTTGCGCGTGTTTGATAATCATGCCGTGCGACATGGACACGCGCGTGTAGTGCGACTCGTACCACACCCCACTCGCGGTGGACGCACACCTATCCAACACGCGACCGCTCACGCACGACGCCTTATCCGCAAACTCTTGAGGCACCCGAATGGTGACGTTGGGAGAGTCGCAGTTTTGAGACGTCAAAATGTACACGTGATCCGTCGCGGCGATGACGCGCGACACCGGCGTGTCCTGCGACCCTTGGGCGCGGGCCGGTATGAAGGCGTTCTCGCACGACAACTCGGAGAGCGAGCTGAGATGAATGTGTCGCATCGCGCGTTGTTCGCGCGACTCGCTCGCCGAGAAGAACGCCAGCACGCCCACGCACACGCACGCGGCAATCGTCGTCGCGCTCCAACGAACGCGTTTCGGTCGCCGGAACGACGCAAACATCTCGTACGTCGATTTTCCCGACGGCGTCGGCGGCGCCATCTCTTCGTCGGCGTCCCCGTCGTCGGCTCCGTAAAATTCAGTCGACGCCCGCCCCGCGCGCGATCGCTCCTGTGCGTCGCCGAAGAATGCGCCCACCATCGACGTCGTCGCCGTTCCTGAACCGCTCGCCTCTCGCGCGCGATCGTTTTGTCCGCGCGAATCCTCGCGCGCGTCTCGTCGCGCAGCCCCCGCGTCGAACACGAGCGACTCGGTCTCGTCCAACTCCCTCTCCAACGCCTCGAGCATCTCCAGCCTCGACGTCTCCCTCTTCCCCGATGCGCGCGCGCCGGACGCGCCTCGCGACCCGCTCGGCTGACGCCCCGACATTCCGTGCGTCGACGTCGACCGCGCGCCGCCGTCCATCGCGCGTCCCGCCGCGCGCGCGACCCTCTCCACGCCGCTCGCGCGCTCAACACCATCTCTCGGCGGTTCCAAATCTCCCCCCATCGGCGCCGACGCCGACGCGCGCTCGCTCGTTCGCGCGCGCGCATCGCTCGAATCGTCCATCGCGCGTCTCAACGCCGCGCGAATCGTCCACCGCGCGCCGCGACGACGTGTGCCGACGACGCGTCGACGGTGGATTCGAGCGCGCGTCGATCGGCGTGTGTGTCATACACACATCTACATAGAGGGTTTAGATCTCCATTATGCAATTCTAGGGTCCAGCGAGACACACCCTCGAATTCGGGCGGAATCGTCGACCGCGACTTTCATTTTGATGACTGACGACTGACGAAGAGGCGCGGGTTTCGTTCGTACTCGATAGAATTACACTATGACGCGCCAAGGACGGTGCTGAGAGCGTCCGGACCGTGTCTGATCTTAGAGCGCGCGTCGGCGCCGTAGCCGGCGCTGGGATTGAGCACGGCGGCGTAGACGCGCGTGTACGCCTCGACGAGCTGGCTGTTGTATCTGGCGACGACGTCCCTTCTGACGGCGGGACTCTGCACCTGTTCAAACTCGGGCGCGTCCGTGCCGACCGCGTCGACGAGAGACGATAATGCGGTGGCTAAGGCATCAATCTTGAGCGCCGGATCGTTCGCCATGACGCTCGATCCGCTCGAAAATCCTTGCTCTTGGTACAACACCACGAGCTCGAGGGCGTCGCTCAAACCGCTCGCCGAGAGAATTTTACCAGCCTCGGCGTCCGCGACGTGCGAGACTTTCGTCGCGATGGCGCGCGAGAGTTCGTCCACTTTCGCGCCCGCGGCTGGGTACGTACGCAGAGGTTCGCGAATGGCGAGCAAGCAATTGAGCGAAAACGCGTCGCCCGCCCATTTGGGTCGCGCCGATTTCGAACCAATGACGCTCGTCAGTTGCTCCTTCATGCGAACCGCGGCGGCGTCCACGGCGACGACCAATGGGTCGATCAATCCGTTCACACCGACCGCGAGCAATTCGGCGGCATCGACGTCCGAACCGCTCGCCGTCTTGGACGACGTCGCCACCGCCTCGAGGAGTTCTATGGCGCTCGCGACGCCCTCGCGCAACACCGCCGGCGGCGCGTACGCTTCGTCTCCCGTCGCGAGCGTGTCCGGAGCGAGCGATAATTTTCTATACTTGATACCGTGATGCGCGACGGCGTCCGAGAAGGACGTCTTCGCGCTCGCGCTCAGCTCTCCGACGGTTTTCGCGATGGACGCGTCGACGTCGAGCACATTGGCGAGCACGTCGCGATAAAACGGTAACAAGTTCGCCAATTTGTACGCCGTCATCACGCCGCTCTCGGCGGTCCCGCTCACGCTGGCGAGAATTTGCTCGACGCGAACCTTGAGCGGACGACAGATGGCGTCGAACACCTTGGAGAGCATCGCGCGCGCGGGATCGAAAGCTTTGTCGGCGTCTTCTTCGCCGCCACCGACTTCGACGACGGCGTCGTCCGCGAAGACGACGGCGCAAAACTCCTTCTCGCCCGCAACCGCTTGATGCACCCAACTCAACATGTCCGAGGCGTACCTGAACGGATCGTGCGCGTGCACCTCGATCGGTTTCGCGCCCGCGCTTCCTCGAGTGAGCGCGGTGATGAATCGTCTAAACAACGCGTTGTGCCGCGTTCTTGTCACCTCCTCCACGCACGCCTTGAAGAGCGTCGGACGTCGACGCAGCGCGCTCACCGCCTTGCGCAGCGCGCTCTCGTCACCATCGGTGATGAAATCATCCTGTTCGGCGAGCGTTCGGCACTTGGCAACGACCCATCGTCGAAGCTTTTCGTGCGCGGCTTCCGCGTACGACGTCATGACGTCCATGAGCTCCAAACCGGCGCGCTGTTGCTCGGTGTTGGCGAGCTTGGCACAGTTGCCCTGAATCACCTTGACGCGCTCGAGGGCTTGGAAAAACAACGGCGGAAGTTCGTCGGCATCCGTCGCCGTCGCCGTCAGCGTCGCCGAGGCGTCGCCCGCGCGTTCGTCCGCGAGCGTCAACGCCTCCACGTGCGCCTTGGTGAGTTGAAAATCCACCGCGAACGAGTTCACCAACTCGCGTCTCGATTTAATCACGTCCAGATCCGCTCGCGCCCTGTCCGATTCGCGCACGAGCGCGCTCGTCTTTTGTTTCGAACCCTCCACCGCGTTTCGCATGCGATCTCGCGCCCCGTCCAACGCCTCGAGCGTCGCCTCCACCTGACTCAGTTTACTCTGCGCGCGCATCGAACAATCCAAAAAACTCTCATTCAACGCCAACCCTCGTCTCTCCACCACCGCTCGCAGGTTCACCGACGTCACCGACTCCTTCTCGCTCGGCGCGTCGTCCTCCGTCCCGCGCGTCCTCGTCCCGCTCGCGCGTCGTCGATTCGCCGCGTCCCGCTCGCGCGCGACGATATCGCTCAGCGCCCTCGCGCACGTCCCCAAATCCACCGTCGTCGCCGTCGTCGCCGTCATCGTCGCCTCCCCGTCCCCTCCTTCATCGCTCGTTCGTCCACCTCTCGCCGTCGTCGTCGTCGTCCCGCTCGCCACCACGTCATCCGTCAATCGAACCTCGAGCGCGCGCGCGATCCGTCTCGCGAATCCCGCGGGCACGCTCGTCGACGTCGTCCCGGAGGTGGTCGCGGCGGTGGAGGCGGTGGACATCGAGATGGACGTTCGGTCTCCTCCGTCTCGTCCGTCCCTCTCGATCGCGTCGTCCTCTGCCGTGCCTCCGCGATGGATGGATGAATGATGAGATGAGATGAGATGAGATGAGATGCGATGGCGTGGCGTGGCATTCCGAGGGTCATGACTCGATCATGAGATGGTCCCATGAAAGAGAGACGAGAGAACGAATGCGTGTCGTGCATTCGTCTTCACTCGTGAACGAACGAACGAGTCCGAGGAGGAGGCGAGGCGAGGGGATGCGCGCGATGGGGACGACGGGGACGACGGGGACGACGATGGGGACGATTCGTGCGATGGGGACGACGACGACGCGCGCGACGACGACGACGACGACGACGGGAGCCCTGGGACGAATGCGACGAATGCGACGTGACCGCGCGTCGCGCGCGACGACGGTGGGAACGGGCGAGCGCGCGCGCGATGGGACGAGGAGGAGAATACGCGTGCGTTCGAGGGCGTCGTTCGGGGAGGCGTACGCGACGTGGGGGGACGAGGACGCGTTCGAAGACGACGCGACGTCGAGGAGACGCGCGAGACGAGAAAGATTCAAAGGATTCGAAGGATTCGAAGGATTCGAAAACGAGGACGAGGACGAGGACGAGGAGGCGTCGCGCGGACGAGGACGAGGACGAGGTCGGCGAAGACGCGTCGACGCGCGGCGAGAGCGAAGGGGAAGCGGCGATGGATTCGAGGCGAGCGCCAACATCGTGAAGTTGGCGTACAAGGCGCTGACGGGCGTGTCCGAGGCGTTCACGCGCGCGCTCGACGTGGTGCTTCCGAGATGGGTGCCGATGTACGTCATTCGACTCGTCGTCGCGTGCGGATGGGGAGCGTTCGCGCTCGCGAGCGCCACGCGACTCATCTACGGCGTCGTCGTCGTGGGCGCCGTCTTGTGTCTCTTCGTGGCGCTGGGGAACGACGCGGGCGACGGAGGACGAGAACGCGCGGCGGGGATATACGAGTACGCCACCGATTCGAGCGCGCGAGGGCGTCGACGACGGGAGGATTTCGACGAGAGACGACGCGCGGCGGCTCGCGCGCGGAAGAGCGCGAGAGCGCGCGGAATCGACGGCGGCGCGTACGGAGACTACGGAGACGACGAACGCGTCGCGTACGACGGAGACGACGCAGACGATGCGTTCGACGACGCGCGGGCGCCGACGTTTGACTTCGACGCGCGCGCGTTCGAACGCGGGGCGGAGGCGTTTAACGAAACTTTTGGAAACTCGTCCGAGGGCGCGCGCGAGGCGTTCAGGGCGGCGAGAGACGTCACGGTGGAGGTTCGACAATTCGGCGACGAGGCGCTGCGAGAGTTCAAGAGGGCGTTCAGTGTGAACGGGGGTGATTTCGATTTCGATGGCGACGACGGCGAGGGGGATGACGGCGATGACGGCGTCGTCGCGGTGGAGTTTCCGTCGTCCTCGAGAGACGAAGACGGCGGGTCCGCCGTCGTACAAATCATCGACGTCGACGCGCTGAGCACGAGAGATTCGGTGGATGAAGACGCGATGTCTCGGAACGTCGACGTGTCGTTCGATGAATGGATCGGCACGCCGTCGTCTTCTGCGGCCACGCGCGCGGAACCGGGGTCGAGTTCGAGGGACGCCGCGCCGCCGTCTCGAGACGCGTCTCGTCGCGACGACGTTCGCGAGTTTGACGAACGCGAAGGTCCCGACGCGGACGAATTCGCGAACGCGTTTCGAGACGCGTTTTCAAACGACGCGTTTTCAAACGGTGCGTCGTCGCGCACGAGGACGGGGGCGTCGAGAAACTGGTTGGACGAGTTCATCTCCGGTAAATTTCGAGGCGCGTTCCAGGAAGATCTCATCGACGTCGATTTCGTCGCCGACGACGACGAAGAGGGCGTAGACGGCGTTAACGAAGAGAGATCCTCGGACTCGCCGCGTTAGTGTTGTAAAACTAAACGAGCACATAGGTAGAAGACGATTTCGTCGACGACGACGAGTAACGCACGGGACGAAAAGTACAGACATGAATGTGATTCGGTCGTTAAAAAATGTATGTTAAAGGCAACTTAAGCGGTGGGAACCTCCGCGATGACGGAGTCGTCGAACACGGGTAAATCGGGTAATCGCACGGAGGCGACGGTTTCCTCTTCCTCGGCCGGGAGCTCGTACGGCGTCTCTTTCGAGCACATCTCGGCGAAAAGCGCGTGCCAACGCGTGTCCGCGGTGACCTCCGGATGAAACGACGTCGCGAGCAATTTACCCTGTCGCACGGCGACGATGACTTCATCCCGTCCCTCGTCCGCGGTCCCGACGAGTTTCGCTTTCTTCGCCTCGGTCAGTTTATACTTGGCGAGGACCTCGACGTCTGGGCCGGCGGACGTGATGGCCGGGGCTCTGATGAACACGGCTCTGAACGGCGGCTCCGTGTCGCCCGCCCCGTTCACCGTCCAAGGAATCGTGCACTCAAAAGAATCAATCTGCGACCCGAAAAAGTTTCTGTTCACGCCGACGTCCAATCCTCCCAACAATTCTTGCCCGCCCTCCTTCGACCCGGACTCGAGTCGGTCGGCGAGAAAAATGAGCCCCGCGCACGTGCCCCACACGCACCGTCCGCTCGCTTGGAACGCTCGAAGCGGCTCAAACAATCCGAACCGACGCGCGATGTTCGCCATCGTCGTCGACTCACCCCCGGGAACGATCAATCCTCGGCACCCAGAGAGTTGGCTCCCTTTGCGCACCTCGACCGCGGTCGCGTTCGGGTGCGCGCGCTTCACGAGCGCCGCGTGTTCGCGAAACGAGCCCTGGATGGCGAGCACACCGATTTTTATCTCCTCCATCTCGACGTGCTCCCACGATCCGGACATCGGCGTGTGACGCGTCGCCGCGACGCGGGCGGGACGTCCCCGCCGCCGTCATCGTCATCGTCATCTTTTTTTCGACGCGGGCGCGTGTACACATACATGATACTGATACAAATGCGTTACAACAAATGCTGTTCACGTGCACGTTCCTCGTTCGATCGTCACGTCATCGCTCATCGCGCGCCGTCGAGACGCTCGTAGAGCGCGAGGGCGTCGCCGACGAAGGCGTCGGCGCGAACGCCCGAGCTCTCGCCGCCGGCAAAGGCTGGTGTGGACGACTTCGGAATGTCGTGCTTGGCGAGCTGTTTCGCGAGCTTTTTGGATTGGTTCGGACCGACGCCGAACATGAAAATCTTTGACTTCGTCGTCTTGGAGAGGAGAGGCTGGAGCACCGACCACATGACGCGGAACACGACGGGCGTATTGACGAAGTACATGGCGTGTAACGAATCCGTGTAGCGGTGGGCGAAGAGTTTGACGAGTTCCGTCATGAATTTCTTCACCTCACCAGTGGCGAAGGACAAAGTTATGCCCCCCAAATCGATGATGACGACGTGCTTGTACACGGTGTGCGCGCATCGCGCGTGCGACTTCGCGTACTCGAGCGTCTCCATGAATTGAATGCGATGACGCATGATATCATTGGTGGACATGCGTCGTTTCAAACCCGCCGTGTTTACGAGCGTCGGATGCTCCGAGATGACTGGATGCCCGTACTCGTCGTGTCCGTGCACGTACGTCGGCCAATTGGCGTACATGTCGTCGGCGTGCGGTAACATTCCGCGCGTCATCAACTCGTCCACCTCGTTGTCTTTTCGCCATTGGCGCACGACACGAATGCGTTCGATGGCCTCTTTGGCGTACTTGCCCTCTTTGGACTTCGACCATGATTTCCCGGGAGGATTGTTCTGCAGCACGGTGCGGATCGCGCGATCGAATAACTCGTAAGGCATCGCCTTTAACGCCGCAAACTCCTCCTGCGACACCGTGGTTGTAATCCTATCGTGCACGAGAACTTCTCTGTCTCGCAGCGGTCGCGACTCGGCGAGCAAATTGTCCTTATCTTTGACGTCCACGAACGTCTTCTCTCTGCTAAAATAGGTGTTCGGATCCGGGCTCAGGTTGGAAAACTTCCGCGTCAACGAGTCGAAATACCCCGCCCGCGCTGTTTTGTTTCCCGGATCGGGCGACGCCGGTCTCGCCGGCGCTTCCGATTTGGATTCCGCGACGTCGAAGTCTTTCACGGCGACGTCGTCCGACGCCTCTCCGCCCAGGTACAACTGGTGTTTCAAGATGTACTGGAACACTTTCGGGTGAAGCGCGCCCGACGGAAGCGATTCTTCCCGGCACAGGTCCTCGATGGTTTGATCGAGTCGTCGGCGCGAGAGCGCGCGTCTCATCGACGTCGAACTCACCGGCATGCCTCCCCTTGGCGCCGTCGCGCGCGATTCCAACCACGACACGTCGCGTATCTCTTTCGCGATCATCCCTTTCCGTCCAAAGTTTCGCTCTCGCCTCGACTCGTACCCGTGACGAGGCGCGACGATGAAATCGTGCCGCGCTAACAACTCCTCGCCTCTGTGCCATTTGCCTGTGATTAAATCGTCGAACGCATCCTCCCCGAGACAGATGATGAACTCGGTCTCCGGCTGTTCTTTTCGTAACATCGCCATGAGCGCGGACGTCGTCCCAGGTTTCGCGCCCGCCTCTCGCCCTCTCGCCGCGCGCGCCTCTCCTCGAGACACGACGACGCGCGCCAGCCCCGAAAACGAAGTTTCGCTCGCCGGCGCGAAGGCATCCTCCAAACGTCCGTTCGCGTCCTCCACGACGGCGTCCTCGAACGCCAATCCACACATCGTCAATCTCGCCTCGTACGACGTCGTTCCACCCGCCATGTTGTTTCTTTTCTCCGCGTACGCGTGTTCGTACACGGGCACGAGGAGCACTTCGTCCGCCCCGTCTCCGCCCGCGTCGCTCCTCCACGCGCGAAGCGCGCGCACCACGCTCGCGTGCCCGCCATCATCCGTCGGAGGATCGGCGGATAATCCGTACACGATGGTGCGCCGCCGATCCGAACGCGTCGACGCTCGCATGGGTCGTGGAGGTTCGACGCCGATGATGTGATGATACGGTGCGATCGACGGGACGGGACGGGCGCGTCGCCCTCGATCGTCGTCTCGTTCGCGACGCGCGGCCTCGAACGAACTCGAGGAACGCGCGTCTCGTCTCCTCTCGTCGTCCTTCACGAATCCGATCCCACGCCTCGCGCGCGCGTCAATGAACGCGCGACGGATGACGAGTCGAGTCTCGGTCGGTTGATGACTGTCCGTCCGTCTGTCGAAATATCCAACAGGGAGATGTAAACCCTTTGACACTCTTCGACGCGCACGTGCGCTCGTCATGACGACCTACGATTCCGTTGAATGCGGTGCCGACGACGAGGGCGATCGACGACGACCGCGAACGTTTACGCTCACGCAACTGCTCGTCGCGTGCGTCGCCGTGTGCGCCTGCACGCTCGGGGCGATGACGATGGTGAACACCCATAATCGAGCGCTCGCCGATGCGGACGCGGACGAGCGCGCGAGAGTGCACAACGATTACGTCTACATCCACGAGGAACTCACGGCGTGTGGGGAAAAGTTGGCCGCCGCCCAGGCGGCGGCGTGCGAAAACAAGGGGGCGTAATCTCAAAGAAACCGGGGACCCCAACAACCTTTGCTCGGCGCCGCGCCGCGAGCGCCGGAGGGGACTGAACGGGACTGAAACCAAGATTTCAACGAGTGCGTTGAAGAAATAAATAACACGTTTTACGGAATCATCATCGACACTTGGTAACGATACGTATCTTAATGTAACATGTTGTATACCATCCGCGAAGCTCGCGTTCCTCGACTCGCCGAATAAAATCTCTAGGCTCACCGTTCACCGTTCCCTCGCGCTCAATAACTCAATACACTCCTAATCGCCGCGAATCGCTCGCACACTCGCCTCGAGCGCGTACAAATCGTCGTCTTCGATGTCCAACGCGCGAAGCGCCTCGCACAAATTGTACAAATAGTCGCTATTCGCGCCCGACGGCCCGACGGCGCGCGCGATTTGTTCGGCGACGTCGTCGGCGTCGCCCAACCAATTCAAGTTGATGTCGGCGGGAGTGGCGATGTACGTCACCGCGTTTTCGATGACGGGCGCCGCGCCGGCGTCGTCGGCGGCGTATAAATCCATCTCGACCCGCTCGTCGTATTGCTTTTCGCGAATTTCCAAATACTCCAGCGTCTCGGCGCGTCGCTCGGCGGGAACCCTGTACGCGGCGCCCCAGCACACCTCGCTCGCGTCGCATCGCTCCAGCGTCGCCGTGCGACCGGGAAACTCGGGCGTGCCTCTGTGGTCGGTGCTGCCCTGGAAAAACCGGCGGCGAAATCCTCGCGCGCACACGGGCGCGACGACGTCGTCGTGTTCGAAACCGACGCGCCAGACGATGGAGCCGTATCCGAACACCCAAAGTGGTTCGTCCGCGCTCGTCGACAGCGGCGCTCGCGGCATGACGCCCGCGTCGTGATCCCTCGGCGCGCGTTGGACGCGGCCCGCGGAGGATGCCTCCTCGCGCATCGTTCTCGTTCTCGTTCGAGCGCGCGCGCGAGTGCGGCCGAGCGGCGAGGACAAGGACGATGACGACGAGGACGACGACGACGACGACGACGACGACGACGCGCGACCGGAAGCCACCGACGCGCTCACCGTTCGCATCGCACCGAGGGCGACGACGAGTGACGACCTCACTGACTCGGCCGCCACTCGCGCGCGCGTCGCGTCGCGTCGCGTCGCGTCGACCGATGCGCGTGCTCCGCGAGTGCGTGAACGTGCGCGACCTGCGCGCGCGCGCGCGATGGACCGTGCCCAAGTTTGCCTTCGACTACCTGGACGGCGGCGCGGACGACGAGAAGGGGCTCGCGCGCGCGAGCGCTGCGTTCGATGAGCTGGAATTCCATCCGTCCACCTGTCGAGGCGTCGACGTCGCTGACACGACGACGAGTTTCATGGGACACCGCGACGTGGAGTGCATTTTTCCAGCGCCGACGGCGGGACACGCGCTGTGGTCGCCGCGTCTGGGCGAGACGGCCTCGGCGACGGCGTGCGCGAGGCAAAACAGAGTGTTTTCCTTGTCGACGCTCGGGACGCGGTCGCCCGCCGAAATCGCGCGCGAGACGCCGACTCTGAGGCATAAAATGTTTCAAGTGTACGTGTGGAAAGATCGAGAGTTGATGCGAGACGTCCTGGCGAGCGCGAGGGAGGCTGGATTCACGTCAATAGCGTTGACGACGGATTTGACGCACTTCGGCAACCGCGAGAGAGATTTACGAAACGGGTTCAGCGTACCGCCGAAACATTCGCTTCGAACGGCGCTGGCGGCGCTCGCCGCGCCGAGATGGACGGCGGAATTTCTCACGTCGAAGCGCATCGAGTACGCGCTTCTCCGAGATTTGAAGCGCGACGGTTTACTCGAAGGTTCCTCATCCATCGCCGAGTTCGCGACGCGGCAGTTCGACGCGACGTTTCGCTGGGAAGACGCGGAATGGTTTCGTTCGCAGTGGGACGGACCCGTCGCGCTGAAGGGGGTATTACGCGCGGACGATGCGCGTCGCGCGCGAGACGCCGGCTACGACGCCGTATGGGTGACGTCGCACGGAGCGAGACAACTCGAGAGCGCCGTCGCGCCCGTCGACGCGTTACCGTCCATTCGCCGAGCGCTCGGCGACGAGGTGGAAATCATCTACGACGGCGGCGTCATGCGCGGCGTCGACGTCGTCAAGGCGATCGCGCGCGGCGCCACGGCGGTGGGTGTGGGTAAAGCGTATCTATACGGTCTCGCCGCCGGCGGCGTTCGAGGCGTCGAACGCGCGTTTGATTTCTTGACGCGCGAGACGAAACGCGCCATGGCGTTGATTGGCGTGAAAAACGTAGACGAATTGCGCGCGCGCGGCGACGACGTCGTGCGCGAACGGCGGCGATGACGCCGATCCCGACGGCGCTCTCGGGCGGCTCGCGTGTAATTCTACCCGTCCCGTCGTCGCACACCTCGTCATCTTTTTTTTCCATCCATCGTCATGCTCGACAGTGTCGAGACAGTGTCGAGACAGTGTCGAGCATGACGTGACACGCGCTCGGTCGACCGTCGTGTCGTTTTTTTCGTTTTCATTTCTTGAGTCATACCTCGCCGATTTCGAGATTTTGTCCCTCCCACGACGCGCCGCACGGCGCCCGGGTCCCCGCGCGTGTCGAGATATTTTCGAGACATCTCGCGCGAGGCCTCGAAAAAAACGAACGCGTGGATCGGTAACACCCAAGGCGCGCGGTCGACAGTCGCGCGCGCCTGCGTGGTGTCGGTGCGCGCGCGTGCGTCGACGAACGAAGCGAACGAAGCGAACGTGCGAGCGATGCGCGCGCGAGCGGTGGACGCGAACGAACCGCCGCGCGGCGGACGCTCGCGCGGGCGCGTCGGATGCGGCGGGCCACGTCAGCGAGGCAACGGCATCATCGCCTCGTGTGGAAGGGCGCTCGTGGCGCTCGCGTTGGCGTCGCTGAGCGTGACGACCGGCGTGCGCGCGCTTTACGGTGCCCATCGCGGAGGATCTTGGTACGGTGCGACCGAGCACGAGACGTTGAACGGCGGAAGGTTCGACGTGGCCGCGGCATTGGGAAGCGACCATCCCTTGGCGGGGTACATCCAACATCCTTCCAGAGTCGTCGTGGGTGGCGAAACAAATCTCGGGCGCAGATTGAACGACACGCTCTCGTGTAAATCAGAATGCGATAAAATGGGTAATCCTTGCGCGGGCTTTGTGCACGACATTGCGGCGGGCTATTGTACGATCGTTGGCCGCGGGTACGGGTTGCAAGTCGAAGCAGAATCTGATTTTTACCGGAAAAAAATGGATCCGTCCAGCGCGAGATGGACCGTGTATACGGGGCAAATGATGCCATCGCCAGATGTCATGGCCTGGAAAGGATTCAATGGATCGATCAGTCAGGCGAAAGTTGTTTGTGCCGGGGATTCTCTCTGTCAAGGATTTTATACATGTCCTCTTCAAAACGGCACGGAAGATCCCAACTGTCCCACAGTACTCAACACTGTGCACGCGCAAATGGATCTACTTCCTCGAAAGGGTGATCGCTTATTCGACGAAAATAATCCATCGCCCCCCCCGATTGTGCTTTTGAGCGGTATTTCGACGGCAGGCGGGTTTGAACCTGACGAGCGCGTTGACGTATACAGCCGCTCGACGCCCACATGTGAGGGCACGGCCAAGGGCGCGCCCTGTGCGTTCCCCTTCTACAATGATGTGTCGGACACTCAGTTGGAGGTTGAATTCTTCGAGCCGACGTATGCCGGAGGAAGCCGTCGCCCTTGGTGTTACACTGCGAAACCTGGATTATGGGGATACGTCGATTGCGGCAATTACGACCCATTCGGCACGGAATGGCGGGTCGGTAATTGGAGCAACTGTCCGGTTTCTTGTGGCCGTGGCCTTCGAACACGATCTGTCGAATGTGTCAAGAAGCAGACGGGTGAACCGGTCGATGCATCGTTGTGTGGTAAGCGGCCCTCAACCTCTGAGAACTGCAACACGCACTCTTGTGTGAAGGGTTGCGAGCCACCGGGAAACATCACGGACATCGTCACCGTTTGGACGAAAAAAGCTTGTGGCGCGTACTACGACGACGTACGATCTCAATTTCGTTCGAAGGCGATCCAACGCGATGCATGTGAGGAGTACAAATGCTGTTGGGATACAAGTGCAGTGCACGGTCATCAATGCTATAAGAGCATGTACCAGGACCCAGACCCAGCGGGATGCGCAAAAGGATATGATGGCGCGCTGTATGAAGCCCATGAGCACACAGCGATGAGCACAATCTCTATGTGCGATGATCGTTGCTGCCGCGGCGACAGAGAGCTCGGTAGGTGTGCCTTTGCACTTGGCTATGCGAACCCATCAAAAGCGAATCCATGTGAGCGATACATCAACGCCAAGAACACTTCGGTCACTGAATGGTCCTGGCACGGACCAAACAAGTACGCAACGTGTTCTTTCATTGAATCGAGCGAAGCGAAGACTTCAGTGGATTGTAAAGCGAGCTGTCGCATTGTTGGTGGCTGCAATACCATCAATTTCAACCGTGCAGATCAAGTGTGTGACTTGTTGGATTGTGGGTTTTTCCGCAGCCCCAAGTTCATGCACAGCAGACTCATCGAGCTCCTTAACTTTGAAGTATACGTGTGGAACGCTGCTAGTAAGCGACATTGGGAAGTGGGTGAATGGGGTGAGTGTAACGCTCTGTCAAACCCGAGCCCGAGCGTTAGCCCGAGCCCGAGCGTTAGCCCGAGCCCGAGCGTTAGCCCGAGCCCGAGCGATAGCCCGAGCCCGAGTGCCTATCCTTCGAATGCATACCCGTCGAATGCATACCCGTCAAATGCCGCCGAGCACTTATTCGATCATACTCAAGAAGAACAAGACATTCAAGGAATGATGGCGCGCTTAGGACTGAAAAGTCCAGTATGCCGGATGGTTCGTCGACGTCCTGTGCGTTGCTTGGACGAAAACAATCAAGTCGTACCTGATGATGACTGTTTGAAGGGTTGGAAACAGCTGAGTGGAAAGAGCGCTGGGAAGCCACCAGTATTTCAACGATGCTGGGCAGCTTGTGGCATCACTAACCGAACATGTGAAGACTTGCAATGGGAGCCTTCCTCTGTTAAAAAGAGGGGCGTTTCTGGCGACACTCGAACGTGCGGTAGTCTTCAAGAGGGTGGCAAGTACCCGAATGGATGCTGGGCTGACTACGGCTCGATCAAGCTCCCTGATGGACGTTCGTTTCGTGGAGAACAGGCCATCTCTCTCGTGAAGGCCGAGGAAGCTTGTGGAATGAGCGGAGCCCGGCTCTGCACAGTCGAAGAACTCCACAAGGGCGTTGTCGGTGGCAAAATCAAGGACTACAGGACGAGGAGCAACAAGCAGTGCCGAGGGAATTATTATTGGACTTCGACACCCTGCGCGAACGGAGCAGGCGTGTACGTTGCTGGTACAGAGTATGGTTCCATTACGCAAGGTATGTGTGTCTCCCCGAATGCAACGCACCTGCCTGCCTGCTGCTCGACTTATGGAAGCGTGCCGACGCCAATCGAAAGGGAGATTGCTAAAGTTCGTGAGATCATGAATGTAACGAACGGTGAGTATGGTTACTGTTCTGGCTCGAGTAGAGATGATCTTCGCGCGTGTAATGTTGGTGAGGGGCATGCCCGTGGTGGTAGCGATTGCGGATTCAACACCATGCCTGCGCAGAGAGCCGGTGAAAAATATGGTCTGCCCGTAGGCTCCACTGCTTGCCAAAGCAAATATGACGTCGATCAAATCACTTTTCGTCCCAGCTGGATCCAGAAAGATGTGAAAACAGACATGGTGTTCACCGCCGCTGGTAACGCTGAAATTCCTGAGAATGCAATCGTCCGTATCGTTCTGGGCTTCAATCCAGGATGTATTGGCGTTGCCGATGGAAGTGCACAAGTCATCGCTGAAAATACTTTATCACGACAGGGCGAGGAACGCGTCCGCGAAGCACCTTTGCCCAATATGTTCAATCATTTGCCGCGATCTCAAAACTACGATGCCACTCTGCACACAACAGAGGTCAAGTACATGCACTGGCGTGATCTCATCATCGATGGCTTATTGGGCATGGACACGGCACCATATGAAGTGACAGTCGGCCATGTGTGCATGTGCGATGTCCTGGATGGTTGCGACCAACCACGCAGCTGGAATGACTTGGGACGAGTCGACATCGATCCTGCCATGGAATACTTTGCTCCTTTACCAACTTACGTTCGCGTCGGTGATAAGTACAGGTATTTCTCAAACGTCATCGCTGTCGGGGGCAACCTTTATGAATCGTACACCTCAGCCGATGTGGAGAAGATATATCCTGGTTTCAGGAAATATCATTGGGATCATCACAGCAGAGGGCGGGCTCGTAAATGGAGTGTTCTGACTTCCAGTCAACTGCACATGGAATATTGTGCTCAAAAGTGTCTGGCGAATACAAATTGTCACTCGTTTGATTTTCACTTCAAAGACCACAGCAATTGGCGTAGTCGCATATGTTATTTGCGTGACGACACCGCAAAGTATAAGATGATTCGCACTGGATCGTGGCGCTCGTCTACGGTTTACACTCGAAGAGATGATAAGCGTGAAGACTTTTGGTGGTACCCATCGCTAAACTTTTCGCATACCTCCATCATGCGCAAGAATCCGACATCTTTTGGCGAATGGAATGGTGGTGCACCAACGGGCGTGGGTGGCGATGTTTGGCCAAACATTGTTCCTTTCCAAAATCCGAATGGGACGTTGTCTTTTGAGCGGTTACGTGTCCTCGGCTTACCGCGATATACAGGCGTCCAAGTTTCACATGCTGGATCGGGTGAGGTTCTTCCTCCGTTCTTGGGATCTCATCCGCCGTCTGTAAACAATGGATTTAATGCGCCTTACGTCGGTGATAGTGCAACGCACCAGTCCGGCGCGTGGGTAGCGTATCATCAAGAATTCATTGCTGCTTGCAAGGCTGGTATGACATTCCATGTCAAGAATGCCTCATATGTTGATTATCGCAATCCACGTTACTACAAAGAAGTCAACATGAACAATTGTCGGAAACCGAACGACGTTACGGTTGCGAAAGTGAAACAAGTTTGCGAGGGTAAGTCTCAGTGTAAATTACCAAGTCAGTTCATGAGGGACATGGGTGCTCCATGTAAAGCGTCTAGGTATTATTACGGCAGGCTCCAGGTTGATTACGAATGCGTCCCTTCGAGCGCGCCTGTCCCGTATTTTCAAGGGGGTGCTTATGTGCCACACAAGCGACCTACATGCGGAGGAAACTCAAATGGTGCCCCTTGTATATCTCACCTTGATATCACAATAAATCCTGTGGACGATGACTATTTTCATATGGGATGTTTCAAACCCGAGGGATGGAACCGCCCGATGTGCTACACAAGTAGCGATAAATCTTACTGGGGATTTTGCGATTGTCACAGCATGAAATGGACCAGACCATTTCCGACGGGGCAAAACACCATCGACTCACAAATTTTGCACAACAGCGCGTTCCGTGGTGACGAGGTGTACTCGATCACAGACCAAGTTTATGGGCCAATCGCCAATCTTCATTGTCCCAACAACGCTGATGGCGCTTGGCGAGGCCGGTGCGAATTTGGGGCGGATGAATCTATGTGCTTGAAGAAGCAAACGTATTCAAAGTTCCAGACGGTGTATCGTAAGTACGATACGAAGACGTTCTGCCCACCCGGTCAAGTTCTCACCGGCTTCGCTCTCCTAGGTAAGAACGGTAAAATGGTCAGTGGCCCCAACGACGGAGTCATGCTTCGATGTGGTGAGCCTGCTGGCTTCAAAATTTTGATGCGGCATCTGATCAAGATTGGTTTCCACGTCACCGCTGCAGGGAAGTTGACCACCTCGTATAGCAGTGACAGGAGGGAGGAGTATTATGCTCGACGATCTATGGGAGGTGATTGGGTTTCTTGCCCAAGGCAAACGATTGCCGTTGGATTCCAGTTCAGGTCACAGAAAAGCCCGCGTGATGGACGCGATGGGGCGCTCTTGTGTGGCGCCGTGCAGTACACTGACCCGACGAACCCTGAGTTTAAGCGAGCATGTCTGAACATGGTATGTACGGGATCTCAAGAGATTCTTTCGATTGGCTTGCATGAATGTGTCAAAGCGTGTTCCTTGCGGCCCAATTGCACGTCAGCCGAGGTTACGAACGAGAACACGTGTGTTCTTCGCAATGGGAGCTGTCAAGTCAGTGATAACCCGTATGGCGTTGCTAGTCGCAACTCAGACATGAGAGAAACGCTCCTCGCACAAAGTGCAAGTCGAGCTGTTTTCTCGTCAGTTGAGTACGACCATCCCGTAAATCGATCGGGGCTGCAAAATTTCATCGCGACAAATGTACCTAGCTCGCACTTCATTCGAACGGCGCAGTTCAGGTGGTTTGGTACGCCTTGGTCTGGTTGTGTGGACGGTCAGGGAGAGCCGAAAGAGTGCGGTACCGGGATAAACCGACGAAAGGTATTTTGCGCTTCGGTTGAAAATGCGACCCTCCCTGCAGCGGTTAACCCGTCTCTGTGCAATCCGGAGACTCGCATTCCTGATAAGCAATACTGCAACTCTTTTCATTGCGAGTTACAGTGTCGTCAAGATTCTAACCGTGCTACGTGTCTTCGTTTTGACCGCGACGAGCGGAGAGCCGCGACATCAACAGAGATTCGAAGAACTGTCTGCGAATCATACGGCTGTTGCTTTGTCCATGACCCGACCCCGGATAATCTCCGCAAGGAACCAGAGTGCTATGAAAAGCCCCGTCGCCTAGTACCGGAGTGGATTTCAATGCCGTATGGTGGTTGTTCTCGTAACTGCAACCCCGTACAAAGCGAGAGCGCTCAACCAATCGCTAATAGGCGTAACGTCTGCATGTGGAGTAATGGAACCACAGCCGATCGTCAACTTTGCGCTATGGGTATCGACATGCCGGATACTGAATCCAGCTGCAACCTGCACGAGAGCTGTGAAGACGGAAGTTCCTGCCATTTTCGTGTTGGCAATCGTTACCTGGACTTACGTTATCGCGCTGAAAACGCCTGGAGTCAGAGGCAGCACTGCTGCGAGACTGACTCCTGTTGCACTTCCAAGGAAGCGGGTTATTGTGGTTTCGGAAAATGTGAGCGTGTGTATGATGCCATTGATACGTATAAATTTCACGTGCAATGCACGTGCGCCGATGGCTACTCACGCACCATGCAGGGTTCTTCGCCACAAGCCGTGAATTCTCCTTGTTTGGTGAGCCAACCCAAGTGTCAACCAGTTTGGACAACGTCTTCATGGACCGAATGCCGAGCAGCGGTACCGCCGGCTAGTGGCGGTGTGCAAACCAGGCGCGTAACGTGTTCCTGCCATGATACTTGCGACGAAAGTCAGCGACCTGTTGATGTTAGAACATGCGAGCATTTCGATGAGTCGCTGCAGAAGGCGGATGAAGGGTTGCCGCAAGACTGGAACAAGACAAAGATCCCACCCATTAAGGATATTCACGACTATGTACTATTTGAACATCGTACCATGGCCGTGAGCGCCCGATTCCCGGCCTCTGTGTCCACGTGTCTTGCTGCCTGTACGTACAAGCCGAGATGTCCCGGTGTTGTGTTTTCTGGATTTCTCACAGGCGGCACGTGCGGTCTCATTGCCGTACATGCGCTCAACTACGTGCCGTTTCAGCGCACCGGTGAATCTGGGGGGTGCGGGTGCTCTTCGTGTGGTGCAAAGGCTGCGTCGTCGCACGTTTTTATGCGTCGAGCTTTCTTGATGTCATATCCTCAACCCTTACTTATCCGAGCCATCGAGGATCTTGGCAACAGAACTGAATGGAGTTCGGCTCTTGGTGAAGCTGTCGTGCTTTCCAACGAACGCCTGACGAGACTTACCTCAAACGTTGCTTCAAATGATCCGATTTGGCGGTGGATTCAAGACTCCCTTGGTGCTCAAGGTGTTCCACTTCGAAAATCTCTCTACTCGCTCGCTTTACCACTGCATCCGAACGTCGTACCGCATGTTCGTTACTTGTACAATTTCATGTCAACGGAACACAACACGACGAGGGCTGCAGATGCGGTCCTGGCTTTTGCTTACAAGTATCGCGACTTGGATTGGCTGGTAAATTCCACGAGTTCCCGTTTGAATAGTGTGCGTGAGTCCAAGTTGATTACCGAACGATGCAAGTATAGCAATATGTTGACAAATCGTGACAGCGGCGTGACGAAGATGCCGTCTTTGCGAGATGACAACCCGAGCCCTCTCCAAGCCTTGCATCATCTCCTCACGACGCAGCGAAACATGGACGCTATCCCTGACTTTCCGTTGGACAAGGCACCCTGGCCACTGCTAGCTGTCTTGAACACCGCGCAATTCCCAACTCGTGAGTGTAACTGGATCTGGGACCGCAAGCATGGCACTGGTGATAATGAACAGCGGTCTTGGACGAAGACGGGTGGCTTTTTCACGCGGTGGTACACTTACACTTTTAAGTTTGAAAAGAACGCTGTCGTTTGCAAGGAATCGAACTGGCATCCAAGTGCAATCCCAAGAATTGCAGAGGATGGAGGTCTGTGTGGTAGATTATCATACTTGTACGTGGGTGAGCAATCTTGTCGGGGCACGCCATCAGCAATGGTGACACAACCGAAGCACGCAGCGGCATTTTCGTTCGGCTACGATGGTGGAGGACAGTGGCGATTCGATAAGAAGTATTGGATAACCGATGAGTATTTCACGTGGAGCGAAAATGCATTGCCCACAGATGACGTAGCGGGCGTCGGCAAACTTAAGCCAGGTGCGGTCGATTATATGGTGGCGTTGCCGAGAGCTATGAGTATTGGACTCGACTCGTACACCGACGTCAGGCTGGCAATGTTACTGTTCCGAAACGTTTACTCGAACGGCGGTGATCAATATTTGAATGTTGTGGCGAGGGTCTTACTGTCCGCTCTGGAGAAGAATCCACACAATATCGAGGCATTTGAACTTCTGTTTGCACACTTTAGCCTCGGCACTCTCACGGACCCGGCACTCATGGACAAGGCATACAGAATCTTCGAGCCTTACAAGCAGGATTATCAACAAACATATGAGAAGCTGCTCAACGCGCTAGCTTCCATATATGATTGCAAGGAATCAAATGCGACTCTTATTTGGATCGAGAATGAAATAGAGGAAATGGCACCGGGATGCGATAACTTGTCCAAACGCATGTCTATTCGCTCTGGCGCGATAATGACCTGCTATGTACAATATTACGGCACGGGTCTTGATTTGGTTAAGTCGGTTTTTGAAAACGAAATCCTTCAAGTTGCATGGAATAGCTGCGATGACAATGGCAGCTCTGAGTTCAATCTGCATGATCCGGCACTTTTGCGCACAAAGTCAGATCCTGTGTCTGAGAAGGCGATTAAAAAAGTACTCGGCATGATGTTTGGAGGGCCATATCCTACGTCGACGGGACTTGCTGGTTCCAACCGAACGGCTGTGTATGACTACCTCTTGGAGTTACGTGGTAAGTTTCCGGTCGCGGGGATCAAGACGGTCAGGAGCTGCAGTTATGGCAGTGGAAGTGGAGAGAAACAAGCAACGGAGTCCTCCATGGCGCGTTGGGAAATCGACGGCATGGTTCCGGAGAGAAAGTCTCATGCAGCGTTAATGGATCAAATTTCAAAGTACGCACGTGATATCGGAATGCATGAGAAGTACAGAGAACTCAAGGCAAAGGTAGATTTGATGAGGAAGTCTCCCGTTTCGCTTCGAGTTGCAAAACGTTTGACAGCGACTGATGACGCTTCATGGAATAAGTTCTTGCAGTGCACGAACACTGGCGGCGCCAGCGCCGCTATGTTGGCCGCAGCAGATGATAAATCGCACGGGCACGATCCGTTGTTCGTTTCGTCTCAGCTCGGCATCTCTTGCGGAAATAATACGGAGAACATCACAATGTCCAGGTATCGTTATTCTGCGGCTACGGTTGGTAGATGTGCCAGTGCACACGATGTCAAACCCCTGGATCTGAGTCTGAGAGGACGGTATGTGAACGAGGCGTCGCCGCCGGATGTTCATATTGTTGCGATGAACTCAACTGACAAGGAAAAAACATACTTCATCGCTGCCTGGCTATTCAACGGGAACTCAAGTGACAGTTCGCATTATATGCGCTTTAACCAGTGTAGATTATCAAAGTTCTACATTGAGAAGGATGGTTTCAACTGCAAACTCGTGGATGAAAGTGTGGGATATAAAAGACTCGCAAGTGGAGCTTCCTGCGATTTTTCTGACGACTCAGTCAAACAGATGTGGAACCAAAAGTCTTGGATGTATCACGCTTCATCCGCTTTATCCTCTGGCTGGGGTATACACAGCTTGAAGTTTAGAAACTGTCCGACTGGTGCTCGATCAGAAGAACATGCGCGTGATATTCTGGCTGAGAAACAGATGGCGGATGATGCATTTGAATCTGACGAGTTCGATCCTAAGGAGTATAATGTGGTCACCTTTGGAACACCCGATGATCACGCTGTTTTCGGTGTAGCTCACAGCTCTGTGGACTTCAACGTGACCCACCTGAACGGAGCGTGTGCGGCGGGTTGCACTCGTTGTAACGATGACGCAGGCGTCAACTGCACGATGTGCGAATCTGGTTTTGAGTTGACCCCAACTCACAGTTGCGTGAAAATATCGCTGCTCAACGTAGAGCAGACATCACCTGGCAACTCGACTGCTGATTCCGTTGTACGAGCGAGTCATGAAGCAGAGCATCAATCGCAGGTGGAGGAACGCTCTTCAAGTGCGCCTCCGCAAAGTATTGAGCTCGTCGCAACAGCAAAGATGTACTCTGGCACGATGAACGAAACGAGTGTTTACTCGCCGGCAACCAGCAATTCGTCGACATATGATGACCTTTTCGATTCAACATTAAGTGAGGTGGAGTCACCAGATGCGCAAGCACCAGGCGAGAGCTCGGCCACACTGTCGCCTACACCGTCGCCCAGCGACGAAGACGACAGCGGCGCGAATATGTACAGCCTCGAGCGAAATAGCTCGAGGTGCGTGGGAATCGAACTCAAGCGCTTGCGGCGCACGAAGAGTTTGGAAAAATGTTTTAAGGAGGTGAAGGAACGCGGTGGCCTTTACTTTGCCTACAGATCATCAAATGGCGTGTGTTATGAGCAGCCGAAACCGTGGAGCGAATGTCGTCGCATTAGACGGGGTCCTTATGATTTTTACAGTATGAAAGCAGAGCCTGCCCTTGGTCACGCAGAGCCTGCCCTTGGTCACACACACGAACGAGAAATTTCCATGCTTTGTGTTGCCCTCACGATTGGAACGTGCGCTATGGCTTTTATCGCCGAGCGCGTTCACCGCAGAGCGAAACGATGGACCAACATCGAAGAGTCTCGCACTCTCGATCCTCGCGATAAAATAAGCTATGGTGCAGTAGTGTGAATGACACCGAATGAATAAATGACTGCTCCGATAGGCTACTACATTGAGCCCAGTCACAGTTTAGTACTAAAATCCTGTCGCATTTGTAATGTTCACTTAATCGCACGGTTAATACAGAATTGTGAGTCACGATTCGTCCTACAGGTGTCACACCTTCGATGTCGAAGATGTTCGAGATATTTTGACGTCGCGCTCGTAACGAACTGAGCGGCTCGTTCGTTCGGTGCAATGAGTGTCGCGCGAGGGTGTCGGCGTCGTCACAGTCGCGCTCGTGCGATGCGGGACCGCGGTCGTCGCGCGATGTTATTTATAACGATGAGCGTGATGTGCGCGATAATGCGCGCGGGTGGCTCTCTGGCGCGCGACGTCGCTTCGAACGACGCGCGTCCGTCTGAAGGGGTGTTGTATTCGACTCGAGCGGAAAGGGAGCTCGACAGACGTTTCCACAACCACGTGGGGATGGATGAAGTGCACCACGACGCGAGCGGTAACCCTTCGATGCTAGGACACGCCGATCATGCGGTTGATTTGGCACATCTCGGAGACGCAAACCCGCTGAGTGGATACTTTGAACATCCTAGTCGCAGGCAATTTGTTGGCGAAACCGCGTCCACAGCGTGGCCATCGCGTTTGAAAGGACCAAAGGATACATTGGGAGCGGAATGCGCGAAGCGGTGCGATGATATCGGATACGGCTGCGCTGGTTTTGAAATGACAGATGAATCGCACACAAATTCAAATCGAACATGTACGTTTGTCGGTCGAGGCTATGGCTTGATTCAAAGCGTCGAGTCAACTTTTTATCGTAAAAAGACGAATACTGAGGACGTGCACTTTACGAAATACGATGGAAGGTCCGTTCCACAGCCCGATTTGTACGCGTGGAAGGGCTTTAATGGAACTTTGACCGCTGTCAAGCGTTTTTGTGCCGCTGACTCGCGATGCGCGGGTTTTTACACATGCGCGAGCTCAGCGCACGCCCTCAATGAAAGCCAAGCTTCAAAGCTTGGGTGTGAGGCAGACATGGCATCTGTGCACACTGAGATAGCTGGTCTGGATATATTTTCGACCGGCAGTATGTTCGTCAGACGGAACGACTTCGTACTGCTCAACGTCATGCCAATGCCAGATAGCTTGATCCCAAACGCGCGCATAGTCGTATACAGTCGAGGTCAAAAAACATGCCAAGGCGCTGCCCGAGGTGCACCGTGTAAGTTCCCATTCACCTCTCGAGGTGAAGTACGGGCTACCACGATTGAGTTTTACGAACCAACCACGCACTCGCCTGGTGGTTTGAAAACGGCTCGCCCTTGGTGCGAGACGACGCATTCGGTGATTGCTTTTACTGATTGTAATGGCGTCGATAGCATCGGCGCTCGCTGGATTACCGGCGAATGGGGTTTGTGTTCTGCTAAATGCGGCGGTGGTGTTAAAGCGAGAAGTTTGGCATGCATCAATGCGGTGGACAATAAGAGTTTACCGCTTGGATCGTGTGGAATCACGCCAGAAATCACGCGTCCGTGCAACACGCATTCGTGTAATCCCGGCTGTGAGTTGCCCCCGAACAAGGAGGATTATAAATACGTGCTGAGACCTCTCTGCGGAGCGTATTACGAAGATTTACGATCCGGTTTTCGATCGAAATCTACGCAACGCGCGGCGTGTGAAGAATATGGTTGCTGCTGGTCGCCGGTTGGCGCAGTGGGAAATCAATGCTACAAATCTTCCTTAACGTATGGCGCTATACGAAAGCCCAAGATTCTGAAATTGATTCGTGCTCTCACGGAGGACTCACTCGAAAAGAACAGACTAAAAGAGGAGCTCGCAGAAATCAGGGCAGCTCCAGAAGCAACAACTCGGGATTACTCGCAGCCAGTCGAACCGCCGGGTTGTAAATTCGGCTTTGATAAGCTGGTCCTTGGGGACGACGTAAAACCCACCGCGAATATCACACGATGCGATGACCGTTGCTGTCGTGGCGACGACGTGCATGGGAAATGCGCATATGCTCTCGGCTATGCGAACCCTGCGGAGTCAAATCCATGCGCCAAGTTTGAGACGGGTGATTTCCAGCGTCAAAAGTGGATACGTTATGGTCCGCATAAGTTCACTTCGTGCGCAACTCACATTGAAACCAGCGCGGCATTGACGTCGTTAGATTGCAAAGCCAAGTGTCGATTGAATGGCAAATGCAACGCCATCAATTTTAACGCCAAGGCTTCCATATGCGAACTCATGTTTTGCAACCATGGAGAGGCGTTGCGCAATCTTCAAAAAGTGAGTGGCTTCGATGTTTACCGCTGGGATGCAGCGGCCGCCTATCGTTGGGTCGTTGGAGAATGGAGTGATTGTTCTAGCGATGCCAAGCAATCAAGCGACCATGAAACGTGCTCGATGTGGCGAACAAGGTCGGTTAAGTGCGTCGATGAAAATGGCGAAACGACCGAATCAAACAACTGTGTGACGTTATTGAAAGGTCACCCTGTTTCAAAGCAGCGATGTTTCGGTGCCTGTGGCGTACAAAACAAAAGTTGCGAAGAACTCAATTGGGAAAGAACAGGAATGTGTCACGGACCGTGCCGCGGAGCCGGAGCCGATTACAAAACATGCGGCGCTGGCAATATCGGTGGCAAGGAAAGCAATGGCTGTTGGACCACAAACGATTATCGTGCGATTGAAGACTTAGCTACCATTCAGGAAGCTGCTGATCACTGTATGCAAGCTGGGGCGCGTCTCTGTACTCGCGAAGAAGTGGCGAAGGGTGTGATTAATGCGGCGAAGAACTGGCAGAAGGAACTTCAGCCCGTTAGATGTCAAGGAAGTTGGTTCTGGACATCAACACCATGTGACGATGGAAAAGGATTTTATGTTGCCCGTAAAGGTCTCCACGAACATGTCCACTTCAATCAATGTGTGAAGAATGGCACAAAATTTTTGCCAGCTTGCTGCGCAAACTATAAGAACCTACCCATCTTCGAAGAGAAGTACACGAAAGAGTGGCGCAACAAGAGCGGGCTTAAACTTGGTGACTACAATTACTGCAACAACGAACGAGGGTACTGCCAAGTTGGCGAAGGCCATACGACAGTGCGCTCTCATGGTTGCGTGCACCAATCTATACCAGCAGAGCTCGCGGGCCCGAAGTACGGCTTCTCCGAGCTCACGGGCGTGTGTATTCCTGCGTATCACCGTAACCAGATCACTTTCACACCGCATAAAATGTTCAAACACGTACCAACGGATGTCTTCTTTCAAGAAACTGGCAATTCAATACTCCCTGAACGTGCCATCGCGCGTTTAATAGCCGGCGTCAAACCTGGATGCGTCGGCGTCGACGACGGTACGAGCCAAATTCTTGCAGAACGACGCATGTCGCGACAAGGCGCGCACGTTTCGGTCGATATCAGTGGAAGAGCGCTTTCTAACGAGCGCGAACAAACGTTTGATTCACAGCCATTCATGAAATGGCCCGGATTGACCTTGGTCGGATATATCGGCCGTGAAGAGGATCCATTCGAGAACGTATACCATCACATGTGTTTCTGTGACCTATCCGTCGACTGTACTGTGAACAGGAATTGGCAAGACCTTGGAAGGCTCGTACTCGATGCGAAATTATTCGATTACGACGAAAACCCGAGTTACTACGCGTACAAACGTGACAACAACGCGAATTACCTCGCAGTAGGTGGCGAGATGCACGAAACGGTCACCCTCAACGACTTAATGGCCACTTTCCCTGAATTCACTCAGAGAACTTGGGGTAGCCAACCGCACTTTCAATTCGGGGAACTCACGCCGACGCTAATGTCGCTTCTCACTGAGTGGTGCGCCACAAAGTGCGACAACAACCCTCAATGCATTGGCTTCGAGTACGTTTTCAACTGGGACCAAACGACGACGTATTGTAAACTGCGCAGCCACGAGACGAAGATGCTCAAAACTGGAGCGTACCGGCACGATAATCGTCATTGGTTCTGGACAAAGACTAGTCAGCGGCGTACTGACTATTACTGGTTCCCTTCTTTCAACCACACGACTGAGGCAGATAGAATGTGGACGAATCCATCCTCAAAACATGGAGGATCTGGGGGGCATGCACAATACTCCCTGTATGGTCTGTCGAGTAAGCATGCACCAAGGAATGTGAAAGTGCCTCGAATGCCGTACGCGGGACTCGAGTATGTTCGCAAACTCATGAAGCGCAAAAACTTGGCTCCCTCACATAACGGCGACGGCGCCTTGCATACTGGCGATGGCAGAATCCTAAGTGATCTCGGCGGCTGGCGTAGCGGGAATGATCCACCCGACCACCTCAGCGCTCGGCCCTTGGATACGTCTGAGGATGAGGATGGGACGAGTGGATTCTTCAAAGGTGGTGTTTATATGCCACACGAGCGACGCACATGTGGTGGCACCGCAAAAGGCGCGCCCTGCCATCGACAATGGACACAGGACACTCAGGATCAAGATTTGATCAACCCGCCGTGTCATCGCGTTCAGGGCCATGATCGCCCAGTATGTTACACGGATAGTAGGATGAATTATTGGGGCTATTGCGACTGTGAAGAAAATGGTGACGTTAAATGGACTCGTCCTTTCGGTTGGTACTCGAGCTTTCACAACGCCGCGTTTCGGCAAGGCGACGCGACGGTGTTGACAGATGATCTCGACGGCGTTGTTACCCACGTGCACTGCGATACTCCGCGTGGCTCGAGAAAGCCGCGCTGTGAATTCGGGTTGGATACTACGTTATGTTTGAGTTATCAGTTTTACGCGCCTTTTATCATTTCAAACCACAGAACTGGCGCATTCAAAGCTAGTTGCCCATCCGGGACCGTACTCACCGGCTTGGCGCTTCTGGGCAATCGGCATGACCACGGTCGTCGGCGCGATGGGACTCAAATTTCAGAGGATCCCGCCGGTGCGATGCCGCGATGTGGTGTTCTTTCGGGTTACCGGCTGAAGCAGTCCATAAATGGAACAAGCCATGATGGTACAACACTTGTACTGGTAGCTAATACTAAATTTGAAGCTTGTCCGAGCGGGACCGTCGCAACTGGCTTTGAATATGGCATCAATCGTCATGGAAACGGAGACCCAGGCGCTCTTCAATGCAGGGAATACGAAGCGGTAAACGAGGTCGATTCGGATTTCTCGAGATCCTGCGGTCAACTGCAATGCGTCGGCGACTCTTCCGTTCTCGAAGAAGCGACATCCGTCGAAGAGTGCGTTGTGTCTTGCAAGAAGCTTCGAATAGCGAATTGTACGGCCGTTGAATTCACGAAGGATAACAAGTGTGTATTGCACAAAGGCATTTGCACTTCCGCGATCCACAAGCAGCCTGCGGATATCGGTGAACCGTTTACGACGCCGTTGAATGGTGCAGTCTTCACACCCGTTGAGTACGAACATCCCGTAGATAAGGACGAATTGACTCATTTTGTCAGTCGTAATGTCTCGTCGCAATACTTCCGAAGAGACGGCTCTTTCGAATACTTTGCAACTGCTTGGAACACGTGCGACAAAGAATGTGGAATTGGCACGCAGAAGCGCACTGTGTACTGTGCGGCTTCCCGTGCGTCATCCATCGATCAAGCCGTTGACAATGATAATTGCAAAAACGCTGAAGAATTACCTAGCGTTCAATACTGCAACACTTTCTCCTGCGATGAGCAATGTCGTGCCGAGACTGGGCGTCGTGAGTGTGCTCGGTTCAAACTCGATCCGAGGAGAAAATCACACTCCTTGATGGTACGAAGAGAAGCGTGCGAGGAATACGCGTGCTGCTTCAATACCGATCCAAACAGGCTTTCCGTCGAATTCGAGTGCTTTGAACGAGAAGAGGACGAAGCGCCAGCATGGACTTATGGTCCCTGGGAGGAATGCTCTGTAAAGTGTAAAGATTCATGGCGCACCCCGGACCCCAAGAAGAGACGTCAGAGGTTTTGTTCTTTTCACAACGGTACAGCAGCGGATCGATCACTTTGCGGTACAGACTCATCAAATGCGCAATTGAATGATCCCGACAAGTTTGCATCCTGCAACATGCACGCCCTATGTTCTAAAGATATAACAGATGCGCTCGAACAGCGCGGAGATGGGATGTGCGGGCACGGCGAGCTCGAAAAGCCACTTCTCGATTTGAAAAATTGGCGTAACGAGCTCAAATGTATGTGCAGGGACGGGTGGTCAAGGTCAACATCGAATCGCTTGTCGCCATGCGATGTGAAGAATGACTGTCGTGGGGGGCAGGGCGTTGGAGAATGGCAAACGGGGGATTGGGGCGAATGCACGCCGTCGTCAAACACATCGAACGTCCAGGCTGGCGAACAAGTCAGGTCGGTGAAGTGCTCATGTTACGACACGTGCGATGTTTCAGACAAACCCGACACCTGGCGTGGTTGTGCGAATCTCTCTTCGATAACCATGGCGGACTCCTTACCCGCGAACTTCAGCGAGACATCTCTCCCTCATTTCAAGGCTGACTTTGTTTTATACGAATTCCGCCACTTACCTGGACTTGGCTACGATGGGATGCAGAGCTCGCTCGACGCGTGCGTTACGCGGTGCAATAATGGCAATGGAGGGAATCGATGCTGGGGAGTTCAATTCACGGGTGATCCTCTAAGTGGCTCATGTGAATCGCTTCCTCTTCTCGCATTGCAACACGGTACGATCACACGAAGTCGCGAGACGCATCTATTTATACGCCGAGGAATTCTAAATTCGCATCGGCAGCCACAACTGGTGAAGCTCGTGAAGGACATACGAAATCAAAGATATGCTCCATGGACTTCAGCGCTCTCGAAAGCCGTCGTTGACGCGAACGAGATTGCCTCAAAAAGAGCTTCGATCGTACCGATGAGTGATCCTATATGGCGATGGATCGCTTCCGTTCCTCGAGGCTCCCCCGGGGCTACCGTTCAAGGCGTACCGTTGCGAAAATCGCTCTATTCGCTCAGCTTCCCATTGAATCCAAACATCGTCAAGCATTTGAGGTACATGCGGAACTTCCTGGAGACCGAGGTTGACACTTCTGATTTGGCTGACGCCGTGTTGGCTCTGTCATACAAATATCGAGACCTCGATCGGATCGTGGATTCCACCGATGATGGCGTTCAGAGGTTGAACGCACAAAAGACACTAATCAATCGGTGCACCATATCGAAATTGCTTCGTGAGGATCGTGGCAAAAAGTACATGCGCATGCCAAGCGAACGTGAAGAGAACCCGAGTCCTCTACACGCGTTGCACTTTCTGTTGAAGAAACACCGTGCGTTCGGTCAAGAGGCTCAATTGAAAGACGCACCTTGGCCGATCCTCGCGGCTTTGAATGTGGCTCAATTTCCAAAAGGTGAATGTGACTGGATGTGGCAGCGACTCAAGGGTGAACCGTCACAGTCGAACATGTCTTGGACGAAAACATCGGGCTTAGAGACAAAGTGGGCTCATTATGGTATCAAGTACATACAAAATCGTGTGCAGTGTAAGGCATCAAACTGGCACCCGGAATCATTACCGCGCATTGCGGAGGACGGCGGATTGTGCGGGCGTCTGGCTTACCAATGGATCGGTCAAAAGTCTTGCACGGGCACGCCGTCTTTGATGGTAGGTCAACCCATGCACGCCGCCGCGATCAGTTTTGACAGCGATACCGAGGGTAAGAAGTGGAAGATGCAGAAGTTTTCCTGGATATTTGGTTCTTACTTTACGACGGCTCACAATGTTTTGCCCACGGATGATCTCGCGGGATCGAGCAAGGTGCAACAAGGCTCAGTCGATCACATGGCTGCGATCCCCGAAGGAGTGAACGTCGGTCTCGATTCCTTCGTAGATGTTCGTCTCGCCATGATATTGTTCAGAAATGTCTACGGTAGTGAGCCCCAAGAGGACGTCTTAGACACTGTCGCGGGTTTGTTATTGTCGGCGCTGGAGAAGAACCCACACAACATTGAGGGCTGGGAGTTACTTTTCACACACTTCGCGATGAGGACGATCAAAGACGTAAGAATCATGAATCGTGCGTATAGAATATTCAAACCACACGCCAAGGGGTACCCAAAGACGTACGAGTACTTGCTCCGAGCGATTGCGACAGTGTACGACTGTAAAACATCAAACGCAGCGTACGAATGGTTGGAGGCTGAAATCGAAGCGCTCTCCCCAGGATGCGGAAACTTGGCTCAGAAGTTTGCGATGAAGAGCGCTATCAAAGTATGTTACGCACAGAGACACGGGTACGGCGTCGACTTAGTTAAAAATGCCTTCGAAGAGGAACTTCTCATGGTGGCGTGGGGCGATTGCGACAGGGATCAAATCAAAAATCGAACCAATCTCAACGTAAAAGCTGGACCAGTCGATGAAGTCGCGATTGCCTTCGCATTTGAACTTTTGTTTGGGGAGTGTCAAGGTTGTGGCGCCACGGCAACCGGCCTGGCTGGTGACGATTACAGTGCCGTGCTGGACTACCTCGTGGAGTTGGAAGGAAAGTTTCCGTTAGCGTCCCTATCGTCTCCGATTCCAAGCGATTGCTCATATGGGGAAGGCAACGGCGCCACACTGCTGGCCGGCGAGTCTCTCGCGATTTGGAAGTTGAGCGGTAAGATGATCCATCACAAAAATCACGTACGAATTGAGAAAGCTTTGAATCGATACGCGGCGTTGGCTGGTCAATGGAATACGGTTGGAAACCAAGTAATCGTCGCAAACAAGAAAAAGTTGAGCGAGCCTGGACCACTTCGGAGAGCAATGAGACTCACAGGGGGCGATAAAGATTTTGAACAATTCAAAACATGTACGGGGTACGTCGATGTTGACGGCGCGCCAACCAAAGCTGAAGAGCCTGCACCATATTGTACTCGCGAATGCAGAAAGGTGCATCAGGAGTGCTGCAGTGACACAGAAAACGAGCACAGAATGTCTTCGAATCAGCACATGTCCTGCGCGCAAGCGTGCATGGCGCGACAACACGGCGCAACCGTCGAGGAATGTAAGGCTGCAGTGAGCGTGCGCACGTGCAGCCGAACGATTGCCGGTCTCAGCCAACATTATTGCGGAGGTTGCAAAAAATGTTCTGGCGACCTTGGTTTCGACGCTGGTTACGCTGGATGCGCCATTTCGGTTCGGCCGAATGCGATATTGGAGGATGCGGCGTCCTCTCATCTTGGCGTCGATCTTTCATTCGCACCTCAGATTGCAATTCTTGCGCGAGCTCTTCGTGCGCAACAGAAAGCTACTCTCGGTGCGGTGGAGAACGATGCACGGGCCAACGCAACGTCATTAATCAGCGGCGCTCTTTCTCCTTACTCCTTGGACCAAAACAGCACGAAGATCGACTGGTCTATGGCTGTGGACAATTCAAACGGCGCTGGATTCCCAATCTCAGAGCGAAACACCGTGGCGCACGTGAATGACGAGCAGACGAGGGCGAATTCGAAAGCAAATTCTAATATGAATTTGACTTTCGTGACAAGCCTTTGCGACGAGATTCGCGCTAAGGCAGGTGCCGACACCAAGGCGAGTGATGAAGCGGCAACCTTTTGTTCGCAGAGCGCAGGAGAGCCTAAACGATTGCAAAACGGTCAAGAAGCAGTTAATACATCGAATCGGTCCGTCCCAATGGATACGGCAGCAGATGGAATCAATACAGTTATGGCGAATCCCAGCGACGTAAACGTCTCACTGGTTGACAATGCGTTGAAAAACTCGAACATTGAACCGAGAGTTCGTGAGTTGTCAGGCTGTGAGCGGACTTGCGAAGCGAGGGATGACGAAGGAAGCGGACGCGACGTCGCTGAGTGTAACGCAATTCAAGGTTGCTGGTTTGAAGAAAATCCGTCGAGCGAAGAAGCAGGACTGTGCCTCAGTGCCGTCGGTACGAATGATTGCGACTGTTTCGAACGTCGAACATGCATCAACCTTTCGAAAAACACAGGGAGTAACACGTCCGAAGTTGCAGCACACACAGTCGACCTTGAGGTGGAAAGCCGAGATTCGCCAAACGAGCCGAGCACGCCAAGCTCGAGTCAAGAGGCGACATTTCCAAGTCAAGAGGCAACCCCAAGCCCGAAGCCGAGCACGCCAAGCCCGAGGCCGAGCACGCCAAGCCCGAGATCATCGCCTGACTCTGTCTCTCCGCAGCCGAGAGTGTCGGCGAGAGAGGTAAGGATACTGGCCCGAACCATCGATAGACTCAATTCGAGCATCGCGAGCAAAGAGGCTTGGATTGAAAGCGCGCCACGAGTCTACCACGAAAAGGGCAAAGAAGAAAAGAAACAAAGGAATGTCCTCAGCGTCGCATTGTCAACAATGAGAAGACTCGTGCGTAAGGTTCGCTGGCAAGAGCGGAAGAACGCGCGCCTCGCGGCGCGAGGAAGGCCCGTTGTCGACCTTACGCAAATGAAGGAGGACCTTCAAACAGCGGAGTCGAACGTTTCCAAGTGCAGAAGCACGTGGAGGCTCGCGAGAAAGGAAAGGAAAGCGAGAACTACGTCGAAGATCAGACAAGCACAACGGAACCTGCGCGATTTAAAGAGCCAACTCCGAAAGCTCGAAGGTGAGTACGCCGCCGCCACATCGTTGACTCCGAGCGCGGGGGCTCATTTGGGGTCCGTACGCGACAGATACGCATACGACAGATACATATCCCTTCTCTATGCGGCCACATTCATCATCGGCGTCGTCGCGCTCGCCGGTGTTGGTCGTAGGATGTCTTCCGACGCTGAGCGCGTCGCCATCGCTCGCCGCGCGGTTCCGACGTACGGCGCTGTAGACGTGTAGTCGAGCGCGCGCACAATTTTGAATAAATAAAAAACACCTTAATACTCTTATTGTCACAACATCGACGAGATTTGGCTGCATTCTGGCATGTAGCATGTATAAGAGATACCTCGCGCATCAAAGAAACAAGCTCTAAACC
>MDTE01163633.1_pt1 | contig 80868 bp, 67 predicted proteins | sample 811231 | NCBI WGS metagenome assembly MDTE01 (sample SAMN05326651, study PRJNA326480) | marine metagenome | isolation source: seawater | place: Indian Ocean: Red Sea | collected 2010 | reverse complement strand
GTAGGCGGCGGCAATGGAAGTAGCCAGCGTTTCACCAGAACCATGATTGAAAATTTCCATTCCAGCAGCCCGCATCTTCAAGGCCTTTGCAAGATTATCATTGACGATGCGACAACCCCATCCATCCGGACAATTGTTGAACCGGCCACCGACCAGATTTGGGTTAGCGAGAACATCCTTGATAGTCTTCAGTCCTGGATGTTTTTTAGCTAGGTAATCGGGGATCCACCACCCTTCAACGCCGCCCGGCGCCAAGACATCGGCGAGGCGCTCTACCTTGCCAGCCTTTTCCATTTTGGAATAAGCATCGCCAGTTGAATTCAGCCATAACTCAGTCACAATATCCGGCTCGCCATTCTCCGCCAGGGAAGCGACCGCGGTGGTCGTCGCCGATGGCACTTTTTCTACCTTGCAGCCGTAACCTTGCTCCATCAAAAATTTGGCTACTTCTGTGATGATCTGGGATGATGCCCAGTTCATCTCCGTAATGGTAACCTTGCCGCAACTAGCCGCGTTGGCCGTGGACGTTAGCATGGCGAAACCAGTGGCGGCGCCGATAATTGCTAAAGTTAAATTACGCATTGATTGGTTTCTCCTTGCGATTAAGAAGGGCATTATTGTTATGCGGCTTTTTTATTGAAGTCGCTACGACTCTTCCAAATAGGTTACTACCAAGCCTTGACCACAAAAGTTCGCCATATAGGCCAACTACCAATCGTTTAGGTCCGACTAATTTTTAATTTTTCGAGCAGCAGATGTCTTTCCGCGTAACAGGGAGCCTAGGCCCTTGGGAAATAGCTCTGCGTTCGATTAGCGAAAGCGACGAGCGACAGCATCACTGGCACTTCGACCAGAACGCCAACTACCGTAGTCAATGCTGCTCCCGAGTTTAATCCAAAAACGCTAATCGCAACGGCGACAGCCAACTCAAAAAAGTTAGACGTGCCTATCAATGCGCAGGGAGCCGCCACATTGAATGGAACGCGCCATAAATATGCAGCGCCATAGGCAATAATGAAAATTCCGTATGACTGAACTAGTAAAGGTACGGAGATAAGCGCGATCACCAGAGGTCGATCAAAAATAATATGGCCTTGAAATCCGAAAAGTAGAACTATCGTAACGAGCAGTGAAATGACTGAGATCGGCTTAATACTGCTTGTAAATCGGTCAACTATACCTTGGCTTTCCTGAACTTGTTCGGCACGACCGAGCAACCATTTCCTGGTGAGTGTGCCAGCAATAAGCGGAATTACGACATACAGGCCTACCGATATAATTAATGTCTCCCATGGTACTTCAATATCAGTGACGCCCAATAAGAACGCCACAATTGGCGCGAATGCGAATACCATGATCATATCGTTCAGTGAGACCTGAACCAAAGTGTATGTCGGATCACCGCGTGTAAGTTGCGACCACACGAATACCATTGCTGTGCAAGGGGCCGCTCCAAGCAGGATGAGCCCGGCAATGTATTGTTGCGCATCCGCTGGCGCTATCAGGTCAACGAACAAGAATTCGAAGAATAAAATTCCAAGCATCGCCATGGTGAAGGGCTTAACCAACCAATTGACAATAATTGTAATTAATAGGCCCTTCGGACGATCTCCAATATTACGCAAGCTCGCAAAATCAACATTCACCATCATTGGATAGACCATACCCCAGATGAGGATGGCTACGACAAGATTAACTGACGCAAATTCGAGACCAGCGAGAAAGACAAAAAGACCGGGAAGAAAACTCCCAAGTCCAACCCCAGTCATAATGCATAGAGCGACCCAAATCGATAACCATTTTTCAAAAAACCCAATACCTCCCGTAGAAGAAACAACGGGCTGATTTTGTTCTTTCATTCGTTAACTCTTTTGATCATTCGCTGATTCTAGTATTTTTTAGCAGCACTTAACTAAGCGCAACGCTGATATACCGGCTCCGCTAACAATATGCAGATAGGGAGGCGGCTCCACTTGATAGGCACCATACGGATCATTACTTCAAAAGATCCGTGTTATAACAGGCATTTGGTCAAAGTAATATGAAATTCAAAGGTAATGGCTAAAACAATCCAGTTACAGTCACCTCAAATTTTTTTCGCCACCAATCGGTTATTTTGGAGGTGGGTATTTACATCCTTTTGGGCACTAGAATCGCGGAAAAAATATCGAACATATTAGATAATTCCAAAATCAATTATTTCAAAATACCCTACGACCGACCACATTCCGCTAGTTAACGTAGCAATAAATACGACTTAATTTTGGCTAATAAGTCGGCTTTGCAGAGCACAAAGCTACCCGACAGGGGTATTTAAGGTGCTGATATAAATAACTTTATAAGCTCTCCACCACCCTTAATAAACTAGCGCGGATTTCGCCCCAACAGGTGCTAGAAGGGAATCTCATCATCCAGAATTGATGGTGCTTCAGACTTTATATCGTTGTTATTTTCACGTTTGTAGGAAGACCCAGCATCTGCCGATAAATCTCCTCTTGCAACTTTCCATGCTTTAACATCTGTATACCAACGGCCATTGTATTCACGACTTTCCAGGTCGATGGAGACAACTAGGTTTTCGCCTTCCTTGATTGCAAATTCATCTATTTTGTCGCTCCAAGCCATGAAGCAAACTTGCTTTGGATACTGGCCCTCCGTTTCAAGAATATACTCTTGCTTGCGCCAAGGGCCTCGGGCAGATTCTCCTGATTTCAAAGGAAGTAGTTGAATGATCTTACCGCTTAACTCCATAATTCAGAATCCTCAGCTCAACGTTTTACTGTAACCGTATTTTTAATTGAGCATTGCAAATTATAATTGCCAAGCCTAACAGCCAGTTTATTTTTATTTTCGAAAATTACGAATTGCTTTTGAATAAAGGCAAGCGCTTGTAAATGCTGTCTATTTTTTATAAGGCAACGCTGTGGGCGTAAAGCGCGTAATGCTATTTCGGAACACCGGTTGATGCATTCTGCAAGATACCGATATAGACAGAAGGTCGCGGACGTAGAATTGCTTATAAAATTATGAAAACATTTTCAAACTCTGACGAAATACTGGAAGCGAAGCACGTTGATTTTAAGTTCGACAATAGCTTTGCACGTGAATTGGAAGGCTTTTTTGTACCCTGTAAAGCCGCAGAAGTGCCAGACCCAAGGCTACTGATGTTTAACCAGGCCTTGGCAGAAGAACTTAGCCTAGACTCCATAGCGCTCCAAACGCCACTTGGTGCTAAGATATTTTCTGGCAATCTTCTACCGGATGGTGCCACGCCTTTGGCACAAGTCTATGCCGGACATCAGTTTGGACACTTTTCACCTCAACTCGGCGATGGACGGGCCCTTTTACTCGGTGAAATTATCGACACACAAGGAAAACGCCAAGATATTCAGTTAAAGGGTTCCGGCCGGACACCATTCTCACGTGGAGGCGATGGCAAGGCTGCGCTTGGACCAATACTTCGCGAATATCTTATTAGTGAAGCCATGTTCGCTCTCGGCGTTCCTACAACGCGGTCGCTCGCTGCGGTTACAACCGGTGAGAATGTGGTGCGAGAGACCGAAATTCCTGGAGCAATTCTGACAAGAATTTCAGCCAGTCATCTACGGGTGGGCACATTTGAATTTTTTGCGGCCCGTGGCCAGACAGACATGGTGCGCCGATTAGTCGATTACGCCATTGCACGCCACTATCCGACAATACGCCAGACCGAAAACCCCTATTTAGAATTTTTCAAATCAGTCGCAAGAGCTCAGACCACACTTGTTGCTCATTGGATGAGTATCGGTTTCATTCATGGCGTTATGAATACTGATAATACAGCCATTTCCGGCCAAACAATTGATTATGGCCCATGTGCATTTATGGACACATTCAGTCCGAAGACAGTGTTTAGTTCGATCGACTCGCAGGGACGCTACGCATACGGAAATCAGCCCTCTATACTTGTGTGGAATCTAATGCGATTGGCTGAAACACTCGTTAAACTTGTTGATGTGAATGAGGATCGTTCGATCGAACTGCTTACTAATGAAGCTAAAACCCTTGCCGATGCCTATGATGAGACTTGGTTGACAAAGATGCGTGCCAAAATTGGCCTGAAAACCAATGAAAATGAAGATGCCGCTCTTATTCAGAAGCTCCTTGACGCGATGGAAGAGGGCGAAGCAGATTTCACCCTAACGTTTCGTAAACTGTCAGACGCAATACGCGGCGATAGCACTCCAGCGCGCCAACAATTCAAAAACCCGGAACTTTTCAATTTATGGGAAAATAACTGGCGTCTTCGTTTGGAACAGGAATCAATCCCTAATGAAAACCGCGCAGTGGAAATGGACAAAGTTAATCCGATTTACATTCCGCGTAATCACAAGGTTGAAGAGGCATTATCAAATGCAGTTGACCACGGCAATTTGTCAGTATTTGAAGATATATTGTCAGTCATTTCCGCGCCATTTGAGGAGGTAAAAGGTAACGAACGTTTTGCAGAACCAGCACCGAAAACGTCCGTTCCCTATCAAACTTTTTGCGGAACTTGATATTTAGATTTGAAACACTGGTCCGCTCCATATCTCCAAAACTAAACCTTTAAAATTGGCAGATCATTCCAGGGAACCTCTCAGGACGAACACAATAAATGTATATCTCTTGACCCACTGCTGAGCGGGTGCAGACTCTGAACTAACCTCGGCTAATAGAATAGGAAAAGCGTTATGAAATTTCTCGTCATGCCAGGCGATGGAATCGGCCCCGAGATCGTGCCGGTAGCGGTAGCGGCCCTAAGGGCACTCGACCAAAAACTCGGTCTTGGTATTTCGTTAGAAGAGGTGCCAATTGGATTCGCGAGCCTTGAAACGCAAGGCAATACCTTCCCCGACGAGGTTCTAGAAAAAGCGCGGGACAGTGACGGGGTTATTATGGGACCGACGGATACGTTAGCCTATCCGCCGATCTCTGATGGTGGCCGTGGCCCCTCCGCCTTCATGCGCACCGGCTGCGATCTCTACGCAAATATCCGACCCGCCAAAACACGGGCAGGAGTGCCCGCAGCTGTTAAGAATATGGACCTAGTTTTCGCGCGAGAGAATACTGAAGGCTTCTACGCCGATCGTTCAATGCATATGGGTAATGGCGAGATGATGGTCACCGAAGACGTCGCGATTGCCGTGCGTAAAATTACCAAAGAGGCTTGCACCAAGATCGCTCATGCAGCGTTCAAGCTCGCTTTACAACGACGCAAGAAGGTAACAATTGTCAGCAAACGGAATGTTCTCAAGATGACAGATGGCCTCTTCTACGACACGGTGCGGGAGATTGGGCAAAACTACCCCGAGGTAGAAATTGACGATGTTATCATCGACGCCATGTCAGCCTTGATGGTGCGAACACCAGAAGCTTTCGACGTTGTTTGTACTTCCAATATGTACGGCGACATCCTTTCCGATCTTGGCAATGAGCTTGCTGGAGGCTTAGGCCTCGGCGGGACAATAAATGCTGGCGACCATCACGTGATGGCGCAGGCAGTACATGGGTCCGCGCCAGATATAGCGGGACAAGACATCGCCAATCCAACAGCGATGGTTCTCTCACTCGCTATGATGCTTGACTGGATCGCAGCACGCGAACAAGACAACAAACTTAATGAGGCTGGGCATCGCCTGAGCTTAGCTCTCGACGCACAGCTGGCGGACCGGGCAACCTGTACTCGAGACCTCGGAGGCACACTGAGTTGCAGTGCCTTTGGACAAGCCTTAGTCAAACGTTTGGAAGAAGACGCATGAGCACTCCAGCGGAGATCCGAGCCGTCGCCGAACGGCGTTTCGCCGAACATCGTGATAAGGAAATCTATTCCCCACTCGGCGACATGATGCTCGACACGCTTGATAACGGCTACGCGGCAATGGAAAATTTGGTCGACCTTTGGCAGGGCCGCGGGCCCGTGGGTGGTTATAAGATCGCCCTCACCTCCAAACCGATTCAAGAACTTTGCGGTGTCGATCAGCCCTGCGGTGGTTTTGTTTTCAAGGAGACTATTCATTCATCCCCTACCTCTCTCTCACTCTCTGATTATAATGGCTTGGCACTGGAGTTCGAATTGGCGTTACGTTTCAGCCGAGACGTGCCCTCCGACGAGGGCCCCTTCGATGAAAATAACATTGGTGACTATGTTGGCGCTTGCTACCCGGCTTTTGAATTGATCGATGACCGGCGAGCCGATTACGGTAAATTAGACGCAATATCTATGCTGTCAGACAACATTTGGTGTGGCGGCGTAGTGCTCGGCCCCGAGATTACGGATTGGCAAGACTTCGACCTCTCATCCAATCCCGTGCACTTGACCTATAACAGCGAACGCATCCAAGAGGGCAACACTGGTGCAGCAATGGGTAGTCCAATGATTTCCCTCGCTTGGCTTGCTAATCTCGCCGCGTCACGGGGTTGGCCAATGCGCGAAGGTATGATCGTTATCAGCGGTTCGACATTTGCAACAATTCCACCGAAGCCTGGCGACCACGTTGTCTATACAATTGAAGGAATGGGCGATGTTGAAGTCCGGATTACGGCATAGAGGCTACATCCGGACACAAAAGAAGCCCAGCGAATTTGTGATCATTAACAGAATAAGCATATGAATTATAAATATTTCTGAATGAATACCTAAATATACAAAAATTAATTTTCTATATAATTTAATTTTATTATGCTATTTTGCTGGCGAATATTTTGTTGGAACAAGTAAAACGTTGTTCATTTCAATGATATAAGGACCACCCGTTTTTAAGAAAGCGCGCCAGTCTTCGTCTTGGGCAGAACTTGCACGCGCTTTACCCCTCGCATTGAGATCCGGATAGGCCCAAAGATGTGAGACTTCGTTTGGTTGACCCGCTTCCGCGTGCCAAAGACCGGCTAGTTTTGAATATTTTTCGCGATGCGGTAGCGCCTCTTTGAAGGCTTTGAGCCAGGGTCCAACTCCACCAACGACGAGGCGATAGTATCTATACTCATAAATATTTCCTTCACCCTCGGGTGGTGTGAATTCCATATCGGGGTTCAGAATTCTTATATCTTGTCGCTTAACCCAATCCTTGATGACGGCCACGTATTTGCCTGTCCAATCCTCGTTCTGAGAGAGCTTTCCGCGTAGCTCCTCACGTTGGGCATAGCTGTCGTAGCGCCAAAGGTGCCAAACTTGATTGAGACGGCCAAACTCACTTGTCCAATACCCACAATTGACACCGTAGTCATTGCCACGAACTGGACGGCCAACTTCTTCCGCATGCTTCAGGTATTTAGGCAAGTCCGTAGGCAAAAAAGAGTACGTCCGCATTTCATAAAGCATGATATTACCCCCAAGATCAGGTTATCAATTTCTTATTCGTTATCATCGGACAGCGTCGATAAATCAAAGATTGCTAACTCGCCAATCAATTCGATTAAGTTGCTCACAGCTAACTCCAAAATTTTTTCACCAACCTCAGCTGTCGCTGAAGCCGCATCACCAATAGCGCCACTAGAGTTTAAGTCTTGCGCCATCCAGCCAAACTGTATGTTTCCAGTGGCCGAAAGGTGACGATGACTTGTTCCCAATTCGGCAGCAAAAGATGGAAAAGCTTCTGCCTTGCTCATATCCACACTGTCCGGTTCGAGATGGAGCATAACCGACGTCTCCACTAGGCCACCATGAATTCCATGCTCTAATTCAGCCGCATCGACAAAACCGGACAGGTCAACCATACGATACCAACTAGCGGCCACGGCAAGTGCATCGACATTGACCCGAACCTCACGCGCAGTTATCCGCATAAGATCAGAATTACCCCCGTGCGAATTAAACATTAGAAAACGGCGAAATCCAAGTGCCGCCGCCTGCCCAATAATCGATGTCCAACTATCGATCAAGGCTGCGGGCTCCTGTGAGAGAGTGCCTAAAAATGCTTCATGTTCGGCGCTATAACCGATTTCTTGTGTTGGAAGAATTAAGAAAGGTAATTGGTCCGTCGCCTGCTCAACTAACGCCGACAGGATACCTTCATTAATACGCAGATCTACATCCAACGGCAAATGCGGCCCATGTTGTTCAATCGCAGCGAGTGGGAGAATGATTACCGTCTTTTCCCGGTCAATCTCAGAAAAGTCGCCGGATTTTAGTTTTCGCCAAGAGCGCGTGACTGTCATACCACTTTTGCCTGTTGAAATATTACCAAAGCTAAAATTCCGTTAGATACATAGTTATTGATGAGTACGGCCAACGTGAAGCTTACTGAGGTAGGAGCAAGATGGCCAATCTATAACCCCCGGTCAGGTTTCCATATTCATGGCCAACGTTCCTGTAAAAGTATGCAAGGCACGTAAAGTTGAATTTAAATTTATTGTAAAAATCAGCCGATTGGTTCTTTTGGTAACTTAATTACTACTTTTAATATTTTCTTATTTATAAATAAATTTTCTCAATTCCAAGTAGTTTTTCATAATTCATCAATTATTTATAATACAATTTATATAATTTTTTTTATTTAATAAAGATATATTGCCTCATTCAGCCGGCCTCAATTCAATTGAGAAATGTTCTTTAAAAACTTTATCGAGTTGATCAAAGCAAACCCCATAGCGGACGACCGTAAAATCACGAAAATCGATAATGCTGCTAGATACACCTTCCGGATTCGCATATTTTGAAGTACCGTGATCGATCACAATGTCCGCAACTGCATGCAATTCCGGCTCAATATCTGCGACCGCAAACTTGCTTCCAGTTAGCGAGATGTTCGCAGACGACCCAAACGCAGGTTTACCACGATCGAAGCAAAGTTGGGCCAGCGCGGTATGAAAGTCTCCTGCATTCAACAGCATATCTAGGGTACCCGCTTTAGACGACGTCGAAATCACGTATGGATCGACACCCTGTAGCGCAGGGTTCGCAGGGTCGAAGGGCGCCACAACGGAAAACGGCAAGTTATGCTCATAAAACAGAGCATGCTGAATTTCACGCTCACGCTGGCCCAGATTATGCAAAGCCAACGAGTGATCCATACAAGCAAACATTCCACTTGGCTTGTCGAAGCTACGCTTCTTTACAGCAAATATTTTTTTGATGGCTTCTTCTTTATGCCCAATAATCGCGTAAGCAACATCAAGCGGTACCAACGCGATGCCGCCATCCATAATAACGTCGTATACTGCTTCGGCATCTTTCAAAACTTGTTCCGGGCTTATTTTCATTTTTGTATACTTCAATTTGATAATACTGAATTAAAGGTTAGCGCTCTGGCCAATCTCGTCCAGAACGGTAGAGTTAGGAATTATTTTCCGCAAATAAAAATAGGGATGAACTTCGATGTCGTCATCACGATACGACCTCATCATCAGAAATGGTGAAGTAATCGACGGTACCGGCGCGCCACGTCGTAAGGCAGATATCGGTATCCAAGGTGATATCATCGCCGATATCGGAAACCTGACAGGCCATAAGGCTAATGTGGAGTTCAACGCTGCCAACCGGATCGTCGCACCAGGCTTTATTGACGTCCACACCCACGACGATCATGCCTTACTCTCCAAACCGGACATGACCTACAAGACGAGCCAGGGCGTTACCACTGTCGTCGCAGGCAATTGCGGGATAAGCTTGGCACCACTGCGCTTCACAGGCGAGCGCCCACCACCACCACTAGACCTACTGGGCGATGGTTACAAATTCCCACGCATGTCCGACTTTTTTGATGCAGTTAATGCGGAACCAGCAGCTACAAATGCCGCCCTACTCTGTGGACATACGACACTTCGGGTCGGCGCCATGACGGATCTGCAGCGTCCTGCAACCGATGACGAAATATCGGACATGTGTGACCATCTTGAGGAAGCGCTCGACGCAGGAGCGGTGGGTCTCTCTACCGGCCTTGCTTACGAACCGGCCAAGCCCGCACCAACAAGCGAGGTCCTCAAACTAGCAGAACTGCTTGGACCAGCTGGTGCTCTTTATACGACACACCTCCGAAATGAAGGCAACGACATCGTGGAATCACTTGAAGAAGCCTTTAAAATCGGCCGTGAATCCGATGCCGCAGTTGTTCTTTCGCACCACAAAGTAACCGGCAAAGAAAATATAGGCCGTAGTGAAGAGACTTTAGAGCTTATCGAACAGGTCAGGAGAGAGCAGCAGGTTGATCTTGACGTTTACCCCTATGTAGCAGGTTCGACAGTTCTGCAATCCTGGCGATTGAGCGAAGCGCGCCGCATTATAATTACCTGGTCGGTACCGGAACCGGAAGTGGGCGGACGTGACTTGTCGGATATAGCTGAGGAATGGGGTTGCACCCAAGAAGAGGCATGCGATCGATTACAACCAGCTGGGGCCATTTATTTCATGATGGATGAGAGTGACGTCCAACGGATTATAAAATATCCACATTCGATGATTGCGTCCGATGGACTACCCCACGATCATCATCCACACCCTAGATTATGGGGCACTTTTCCTCGTGTCCTCGGCATGTACTCACGCGAACAGAATTTAATTTCTCTCGAAGATGCGGTTCACCGCATGTCTGGCAAACCCGCCTCTGTCTTCGGATTAACGGGCCGCGGTGAGTTAGCGACAGGTAATTTTGCAGACCTAGTAATATTCGACCCGAATACGGTTATCGACAAAGCCGACTTCGAAAATCCGATAGAGCCAGCTACCGGTATCGACGCAGTCTTTGTGAATGGGCAGGCCGTCTACCGAGAGGGGGCCTCAACTGGTGCGCGTCCAGGCAACGCATTAAAACGGCAAAGTAATTTTGGACGCTAGCCATACTCTCCCCAATTTCTCTCGCACGACAGGATCGGGCAGCGTAAGTCCGTCCGTGTAAAGGCTTCTAGATCTGTGGCGCCAAATGCAGATTAATTCGGCGGCATAGCACGGAATCAAAAATCGATGTCTTTATAATTTAGCTAACGCTTTTCCCCAGGAGCAGAAGCATGCAATCTCGTAAGCAATCAATTCACAACCGTCGCTCAACTCTTTCCTCTATTTTCGCGATTATAGTCTGAAATAATATACAGAGTAATTTCTTAGCAACTCCGGATCACCATCAAATTTAGGCAGTCACGTCACTTCTTTTTCTGAAAGGCAGCGGTGTATCGCTCGTTCTGTTAAGTTTACGAGCAAATTGGTTTTGTAGCGGTTGCCGGAGAGAGGCAACGCCCCGCGGACCGCTTTTTCAGCCGCCACCCGAATGTGAGTGTCTGAGAGATCACCATCCAAAATTGCCTGCTCTGTCGCAACCGCGCGCATAGGCAATGGTGCAACAGCACCGAGGGAAATGCGAGCCGCGGTGATTGACATCCCGTCAAAACACAGCTGCATGGCAACCGACGCATCCGCGAAATCACCATCCCAGCCCGCCGATTTCTCAAACACCTGGGCAGTCCGTTCTTTGCGACGAGGCACATGAATTTCCAAAATGATTTCTCCGGCCTTAACGACTGTTTCGCCTGACCAGATATAAAACTCTTCCATCGATACCGTGCGTCGACCTGAAGCACCAACAATGATCACACTCGCATCAAGCGCTGTGAGTATTGGCGCCGCATCCGCCACGCATGGGGCGGCACAACGGCCTGAGCCCATAATGGAATGGTGCCTGTTGTCGCCCAGAACTGCATAGCATGGGCATGCCACACCACCCGCCTTGTAACACTGCGCGCCGCTGCGGAAGAACCAACAGCGCTTCTCTTGGCTCAAATCGCCCGCAAGTGTCGCTACATTTCGAATTTGCTGAGTAGCGATCTTTGTAAGTCCATCAACCAACATCGGTTGGATAGCCCGAAGGTCATCACATTCTGTGATTTCAGAGATTGTTGTCGACGCACCGATAACAACTTTATCGTCATAAACTTTAATGCCACGGAGTTCTTTTAACATGGCAATGTCTACAATAGCGTCCGGCGTGTATATGCCTTGACGAATGCCAACCTGCAGATCTGTACCACCCGCCATCAACTTCGTTATGCGGCCCAACTTTGCCATCTCACACACGGCTTCATCTAAGTCTTTAGGCTTAAGGTATTCAACTGATGGCTTTATTTTTCGTTTCCGCCCGAGTGCAGACCCAAGCTTTTTCAAACCAGGGAATAGGACCACAGGATAAAGCGAACGGGCAGTCGCAACCTCCAAATTATAGGGTCGCCGCCACTGTTGGAGTGCTAATTTTTTATCTTTATTTAAAACTTCCAGCACATCAGAAGCCTTAATTGGTAACCTACGAAACCGGTTTCCAGTTACATGCGCCACAGCATTCGCAATGGCAGCAGGCGTTGGATTGATTGAGTGCTCACCGCCCGCCTTCGCACCGTACGGTCCGGTGGGGTCGTTAGTTTCAATATAAACGGTTTCAATTTCTGGCGTATCCTTGATGCGTGGTGCCTTGTAGGTAATAAGAGAGGCGTTGACTGGCGCACCATCTTGAAATACTAGCTCTTCCCTAAGCGCCATGCCGATGCCTTGTACAATGCCGCCATGCATTTGTCCGTCGAGCGCTAACGGATTCATGACCCGTCCAATATCTTGGACAACGACAACCTTCAAAACTGAAACGTGACCCGTAACTGGATCAATTTCGACTTCGGCGGCTTGTGCACCGAAACCATATGTTGCAGCGTAGTGGCCATACCCTGTTTTCGGATCCGGCCGCGAAATATCTATGTCGTAGCGATCTTCCACCCGGAATGGACCGTCAAGGGAGACCACCTCCTCCAAACTCAGACGGCGAGCATTATCACCCTTATGGCTAACAATACCGTCATTGAAATCAATTTCGGATGCTGCCACGCCCCAATGCTTAGCGAGCCTCTCTTTAAGCGTTTCTCGAAATTTTGTTGCCGTCTTGATCGCCGCATTGCCCGTAACGAATGTGACACGTGACGCGGCACTTCCTAGATCGGGGGGCGTTTTCTCTGTATCCATATGAAGAACGTCAATTTGTTCAGCATTAAGGCCTAGTTCTTCGGCGACGATCTGTCCCATCACCGTATTTTGAGAGGTGCCGCAATCAGCAGATTGGGCACCAACCCTTAGGCGACCATCTGCCAACAGGTCAATGGAGACGCATGCGAAATTGCCTTCCGCATAAAGTAACCCAACGCTCGGGTTTATCATCGATGCAAAACCAATACCGCGGTTTGGCGGCATGTTATCTTTCTTCTCTGCCCAGCCAATTCGTTTTCCGGCTTCCATTAAGCACTCGGCTAGCGCACAAGTGCCAATTTCCCACCCCATAGGGGTCCGGTCGCCAGGCCGATTTGCGATCTCAATTCGGTATTCAAGTTTGTCTTTTCCAAGTTTTTCTGCGATTTCGTCGATCTGCGTTTCAATCGCCCAAATAATCTGCGGCGAACCCATACCTCGATAAGAGCCTCCCGAGACCTTATTCGTGTGAACGAGCTTACCGTCAAAGCCTGCCGCATCGACGCGATAGAGATTACATGTTCTTTGACGTACCGCGGAGATATATGCCGGACCCATATGCGTATAGGCGCCGTTATCGACCCAGAAGTTAGTATAACGTCCGAGGATCGTTCCATCTGCAGCAACCGCTGATTTAATTCGCATCTTCTTCGCATGATCGGATTTGCCACTCAAAAATTCTTCTTGCCGGTTCAGTAAAATTTTTACTGGTTTCCCAGTCTTCATCGACAACATAGCAGCAATTGCTATCGGTTCAGGGGATTGCGATTTGCCTCCAAATCCACCGCCGATAACAACTGAGCGAACATGGACAGCCTCGAGGGGTAAGTCCAAGACGTGAGCAACCTCTTTTCGCACAAAAAAAGGAGCCTGGGTTGGTGCCCAGAGGTTCAATTGGCCACTCGACATCTCGAAATCGGCAAGGACACCGTTTGTTTCCAGGCAAATTGGCGCAACTATGCCGTGCTCGAATGTAGCCTCGAAGATATGGTCTGCTTTCTCAAAGGCTTCATCGATACCACCGAAATCCGCGACACTTTCTTGAGCGACGTTTCTTGGAAGATTAGGCTTATTGTGAATGGCTGGTGCGTTATGCGCCATCGCCGCTTCTACGTCGAATGCTGCTGGTAATTGATCATATTTTACATCAATAACGGCTAAGGCAGCTTGCGCCTCGCCAATTGATCTTGCTGCAACTGCAGCCACTTCTTCTCCTGTGAAACGCACCCTGTCCCGCGCCATTGGATACCTGTCTGCAAATATCGCCCCCGCATTAATATATTTTTTCCCTGGGAAATCCTGACCTGACACCGCCACTTCGACCCCTGGCATTTTCAGGGCCTTCGACAAGTCGACCGAACGGATATGCGCATGTGGGTGAGGGCTCCTTAGAATCGCACCGTAAAGCATCCCAGGCACATCTAAGTCATGTGTATAAACAGCTTCTCCAGTGACTTTAGCCGGGCCTTCCAGCTGCGGCCGGGGCTGCCCTATAACACGAAATTCAGCGCTCACGGCTAGTCTCTCGTATGCTTTCACGTACTGACTTAAGTAACTTTACATACCCTGAGCACCGGCATAGGTTTCCCTGAAGAGCAGCCGTTATGTCTTGATCGTCGGGTTCTGGCTTCCGTCGCAACAAAGCGACCAACGACATCACAACGCCTGGCGTGCAAAATCCACATTGAAATGCGCCCCGCTCCACCAGCTTTCGCTGAAGCGGATGCATCTCATCACTATTCCCAAGACTTTCTATTGTGTCGATCCGTCGTCCGTTGGCACGGCCAGCCGGGACCAGGCACGAGCAGACAGCCTGCCCATCCATCAGTACCGTGCAAGCTCCACACTCACCATTACCGCATCCGACCTTTGTGCCACGCAATCCCAGATCATCGCGCAGGACAGTCACTAACGGCACCAATGGGTCTACCTCAATTTCGCAGGTTTGCCCGTTTGCCTCTAGGCTCAGCTTGGCCAAAGGTCAACTTCCTACCAACGGCACGACATCATGGATCAAACTACCAAGGTTAGTTTCAAAATTGTATGTATTTGTGAGAGCAACCGGCATTCGAAAACCCATTGTATCTACTCCGACACTGCGTAATTCACGAATCCGCTCTGCGCAGTAGTCTGGCGGGCCCGCTATAGCGAACCGATCGACCATATCGTCGGGTATTGCGCCTTCTGGTAATGCCAAAGAAACATTGAACTTCGCCGCCCGAATATCGGGAAAGTGTTCGGGCAATACACCCATAAGTTCGCGGGTCGACTTGTGCATGCCGTTGATCGCAGATCCGATGACGGGTCGGCGTAGCTGCTCTATCACCATTGCCCGATCTTTGGCGACGATCGTCGCGCACCAAGCCAGAATGGATATGTCTTTCATATCCCTACCTTGCGCATCCGCGCCTTCACGAATCCACGCAATGATCTGCTTCATTACGTCTGGATCTGCTACATCTCCAACAATCACGCCGTCCGCATAGGCCCCCGCTGCCCGAAAGGCGTCGGGGTGGGTCGTTGCCAAGAAAATTGGCACTCGTGGCGGGTTTGCGATTTCTAAGCCAACGTCATCTAATTCGAAGACATTATTCGAAATACTAACCTTTTTTCCATCAAACAGGTCTCGTAGAACCTGCATAGTAGAAGAAATCGTGTCGATAAACGGCCCAGTCGGAGCACCAACCCGATCGCGAATTCTGCGTTTTTCTCCGGCACCAAGCCCAAGCACGAAACTGCCCGGTCGCAGATCCGCTATGGTAGCGGCAGCGCGCGCAATTTGTACCGGATGGCGTTGATATGGGTTGGTGATACCGACGCCAAGCGACATCTTCTCCGTACGGGTCATCAAATAGCTAAGCGCGACAAAAGGATCGTGCATAAAACCTTGATCCGGTGTCCAAGCCAGGTCGTAGCCCCATTCCTCCGCTTGCGCGATGACGTCGCCGAATTTCTCTATTGGTGACGATGGAACAAGAGAGAAACTAAATTTCATTCTAATCAACCGTTTTTCTTCTGCTGCCAGCCGCGCATTGCACCGAAGTTCTCCAACATCCCGTCAAAATCATCCTGATAATAAAACTCACAGTCGCCATTACCGAAACCTGCCGCCACTTCAATACAGAACCGCGCAGCGGACTCAAGCACCATTATTTGTTGCGTGCCCGTGGCAGACGGATGGGTCTGTATTTCCGTGACCAAAGGCACTCCAACAACCGGAGCATCGGTAAAGATACTTGGAAGAACCATTCCACAGATATGATGAACACCGAGTTCATATGGGGTCACATCTTGCATCGTAATTGGGAAAACAGCGGGTTCCTTTCCGGTAACCATCTCCATGGTATGCAAAATCGAGGCATGCGGGCGCATAATAAATCCTTCCCGCACCGGCGGCGTCACAGCAAAGCCAAGATGCGAGATCATCTTGTTTCCCTTACAAGTCTCAGGCGTTAGGATTGCATCCATTCTAGCATCAACGAGACGTGGGTGTTTCTCGCTGCTGGGAAGCGGCGACATCACAAAAGGAAAAGGGTCATGTGGTGCCGGATGCGCCTGCTGGCAAATGTGCGTCGAAATCAATACGTCACCCGCCAGTTGCTGATTGCGCGTCCGTATACGCGCCAAGCGCAAAGCCGCTGAAAGGCCGACAATGCAACCATCGGCATCTGAAGCTAATCCCGGATAGACCCCAGGCAATCGCAACCCTCCATTGGATCCAATTATTCCAACCGTGGGCGCATTACCGCCATGAGATTTACCTGAAGAGCCCGGGAATAGGATTTTTATGAAATCAGTCTTACCAAGTTCGCTCTCAAACGGTGTAATTTCGATAGATTGCGGTCCATCCGGCAAAAGTTCGGCGAATGGTTCCGCGCCATTCCGGTTGTCATCTAGGAATTCCAGAACATCCATAACTTCACGAAGCATATTCTCCCCCAATTTTTAAGTACGTATGGGACCAATCCAGTCCTAACAAAAGAACCATTTAATTTTAGTGAGAAAACACCGTCTATGTTGCTCGGCGTCGTTCCGGTATTTGCATCAACTCAAATGAAGTCGACTGATAAAGGTCATTAATCCAATTAATAATAAGAAGACTACCATGAGCCCGCCACATGTTGACCGGCTTCTTCAACGGATCGTTATCCGGAAAATAATATGCCGGGGGTTCAATTTTATCGCCTGAGGTAACATCGCGGCGGTACTCGTTGGCCAGCGTCTCGGTGTCGTATTCAAGATGATTGAACATATAAGTCTGCCGCCGCAGTTCGTCACGAATTAGACAAAGCCCTGATTCCGGCGACTCCAAAAGTACTTCTAGGCCAGCGTTCTTAGGTAAATCTTCTCTCCGCACCTCGGTATGGCGACTGACCGGTACAGGCACTACATCGTTAAAGCCTCGCAACAAACCGTCCGTGCCACCCAGCACACGATGTGGATAAACGCCAAACATTTTTTTAGATAGCTCATATTTTGGTATGCCGTAGAAATGCTGCAAGGCGGCTTGAGCTGCCCAGCAAATATTGTACGTCTCTTGGACATGCGTTTGTGACCAGTCAAAAATTTGCGTCAGTTCGCGCCAATAGACTACGTCCTGGAACGGCAGTGTTTCGATTGGGGCTCCAGTTATTATCAAACCATCAAACTTCTTTTCTTTCACCTCTTCCCACGGTTGATAAAACGCGAGCATGTGCTCCGCCGAAGTGTTCTTGGGCGCGTAACTTGAAGTCGTCACAAGAGATAATTCAATCTGCAGAGGCGTTGCGCCCAATAGCCGGGAAATCTGCATCTCCGTCTTAATTTTATCGGGCATCAAATTCAGAAGTGCAATTTCCAGTGGGCGCACGTCTTGACGCAACGCAGCACCTTCGTTGATAAGAAGAACACCCTCATCCTCTAAAACGACCTGCGCTGGCAAATTATCCGGCACCTTAATCGGCATCTAATTGAAATCCTTCCATATCGATATCCTACAATAACCTATTGATATGCATTCGAAAACAGCCAGTCTTTTATACCTTGGTTAAAAGATACAAAGTTATTCATCCAATCATCGGTTTTTCTAGATACAATACTGATCACTAGTAAGTTAATTATCGTTTGAACTACTGAAACGAAAGCATCATGATCGCAGTAATATTTGAAGTTTGGCCAGCAAATGGACAAAAAAAAACTTACCTCGATCTTGCGGCCGGTTTGCGCGAGGAGTTAAGCAAAATAGAAGGTTTCATCTCCATCGAGCGATTTCAGAGTCTAAACGACGAGGGGAAAATTTTATCACTCTCTTTTTGGCGTGACGAGAAAGCAATCCAGACATGGCGAAACCTAGAGAAACATCGAAAAGCACAATCGCAGGGCCGCGCTGGGGTCTTCGCTGATTATCGCCTAAGGGTCGCGTCTGTAGCTCGTAATTACAGCATGGGCGAACGGACTGAAGCGCCTGCCGACAGTCAGAAAACACACGGGGATACCGATTAAGTAGTTCTTTATTTGAACAATTACCAACACAGCATTGACTCACGATATCACCAAGTCTTTTATTATCTCTGATATTATTTGACCCTGGCTTCAAAGTTGTCAGGTCAGAGCCTTAAGTTTGTTACATATAAAACACTCTGCACAGGAGGGAGCATGTCAGCGCCACATTTCGTCGTTCATAACGACAGCGATACCGTGGGGGTTGTGGTCGTCGAGGACGTAAAGACAGGAATGAGTATGACCGGCTGGAAAATGGAGTCGGACGAGACGATCAACGTCAAAGCACTTAACGATATTCCTCTGGGTCATAAAGTTGCGCTCACTAGCTTCAAGGACGGAGATGCGGTCCTAAAGTATGGCCACGATATCGGAAAAATAGTCGAAGACGTCGCCACTGGCGGCCATGTCCATACTCATAATTTAAAAACAAAAAAATGGTAAGTAACATGTTGCCCGAAAATTTCATGGGTTTCCGCCGCGAAAACGGCCGCGTTGGCATCCGTAACCATGTCATCATCCTACCCCTCGACGACTTATCTAACGCTGCCTGCGAGAAAGTAGAACACAACGTCAAGGGAACCCTGGCACTCCCGCATCATTATGGCAGGCTGCAATTTGGTGAGGACTTAGAACTGCATTTCCGGACTTTAATCGGTACCGGAGCAAACCCAAATGTTGCGGGCGTCGTCGTAATCGGCATTGAGCCTGGCTGGACTGGCCGTGTCGTCGACGGGATCGCTAAAACCGGCAAACGGGTGGAAGGCTTCGCTTTAGAGCGGAACGGCGAAATTAAGACGGTGGCGGACGCCAGCCGCATCGCACAAGAAATGATCCAAGACGCATCGGAACAGCAGCGTGAGCAGTGTGAGATCAATGAGCTTTGGGTCTCGGTCAAATGCGGTGAGTCCGACACTACGTCGGGGATCGGCTCCAACCCAACCGTCGGCAACTTTATCGATAAGGTTAACCCGATTGGCGTGACGACCTGTTTCGGCGAGACATCCGAGATTACTGGCGCCGAGCTTGTCTGTAAGGAGCGGGGCGCCACCCCCGAGGCAGGTAAAAAGTTCTTTGAGACTTGGACCCAATACAATGACATGATCGAACGGCATAAAACAGACGATCTCTCAGAAAGTCAGCCGACCAAAGGCAATATTGAGGGTGGACTGACCACAATTGAAGAGAAAGCTTTTGGCAACCTCGAAAAAATTGGGAAAAAGACAAATTACATCGATGTTCTCAAACCAGCGGAGGCGCCGGCGAAAGGTCCAGGGCTTTATTTCATGGATACGTCATCGGCTGCGGCCGAATGCGTAACCCTACAAGCTGCAGCGGGTTTCGTTGTTCATTTATTCCCTACAGGCCAAGGCAACGTTATCGGGAACCCAATTGAACCAGTGATAAAATTGACTGCTAATCCTCGGACTGCTCGGGAGATGGGAGAGCATGTCGATCTCGATGTCTCCGGCATTCTTCGCCGAGAGATGAATTATGACGAAGCTGGCGACCGCCTTATCGACATTACAATGCGAACTTGTAATGGTCGGATGACATGTGCGGAGGCGTTGGGTCATCGTGAGTTTGTAATGACGAAACTTTATCAAAGCGCATAATAAGCCTGCCAATAATGCACCGCTGCCGAGCAACGGAAAATGGCGAAAAACCCAATTGCACTTTGGGGACCGATATTAGTAATAATTGTCGCACTCACATTCTTTGTCAGTGCAGCGAAAGCCGCTTTTCCTGAGCGACCAGTAACATACGTTATACCCTTCGGCGTCGGCGGTGAATCTGGTGCTACCGCACGTCTTCAGCAACCAATTTTCAAATCCATCACCGGCGAAGACCTCGTTATAAAATACCGTCCTGGTGGCGGCGGCGCCGTGGCTTGGAGCAAGCTTAATGCTATGAATGGCGATGGCCATACAATCTTTGGCATCAATCTACCCCATATTCTTTTGCAACCGCTAAGAGGTGCGGAATATAAAACAAGAGATATCGCAGTAGTACATATCTTTCATTATACCCCGCACGCCCTTTTGGTGCGCGGGGAAAGCCACTATAAAAGCCTTAGAGATTTGATTGCCGCCATGCGTGCAAAACCTGGCAAGGTCTCTTTTTCCGGATCGGGACGGGGAACAGCGAACCACTTAGCAAAAGCTTGGTTTGACAAACAAGTACAAGCACGCACTGCCTATCAGGCGCACAAAGGAACTGCCGCGGCCATGTCGGCGATGCTGCAGGAAAAGGTTGACGCCAGCTGGGCATACACGACCGCTGCAGTAAAATATAGCGACCAAATTAAAATACTCGCCATTGCAATGGTGGAAAGGCATCCAAAATTCCCGGATGTCCCAACATTTAGAGAACTTGGCTTTGATTTTGTGGGTGGTGCCTACCGAGGCATCGCCGTACCAAATTCAACACCCGAAGAGTTACGCTTTAAAATTTCAAAACTTTTCGGAGAGATCGGCTCTGATCCAAATTTCATGAAAGAAAAAACAAAAATAGGCTTCGTGCCTATCGACATCGGTTATGAGAAGATCCGAGAATTTTTGCAAGACCGAAAGGCGGAGTACCTGCCCTTCGCTAAGGGTACTGGGATCATTGACTAAATGTTTATGTTGCGCAAAAAATTTACACAAATTATCAAACTAGCATCAAATAAAACTTAGCAGTTCACCAACAAATCTGAACAGTTATAACCATCAACAGTCTAAATACCCAGGGAATGTCCCAGTTTTTGACCGCACAATAAATTACCAAACATTAAAACTTCAAAACTTCGCAAATTTCTACGCTGCTTCTATCGTATTCCGCAAAACGCCAATGCCTTCAATATCGATCTCACAGACATCCCCCGGTTTCATCCATAATGGGGGTTTCCGCGCAAAGCCAACACCATCGGGCGTTCCCGATACGATGACATCACCAGGATGAAGGGTCATTACTTCGGTAATAATCTCAATCAGATTGGCAATATCGAAAATCATATTTTCAGTATTAGCATCCTGCACAGTCTCGCCGTTGAGACGCGTTTGAATACGCAGTCCCTTGCCACCAGCAGGCACTTCGTCGGCAGTAACGAAATCCGGGCCAAAACCACCCGTCGCATCAAAATTCTTGCCGCTCGTCCACTGCGAGGACTTAAACTGATAATCACGCACAGACCCTTCATTAAAGACCGAATAACCAGCTATATGCTCCAAAGCGCTGGACTTGGAAATGCAATGGCCCGACTTGCCGATAACAGCAACCATTTCTGCCTCGTAATCGAGGTCGCTGGACGCCTTCGGCACTAGGATCGGCTGTTCATGACCCACCAGCGTCGAAGAGACCCGCAGGAACAACGAGGGGTAATTTTGGACATTACTCGTATCACTAACAGCTTCTGCCGCATGAGCGGCGTAATTGAGCCCAACACAAATGATCTTGCCCGGGTTCCACACTGTCGGGTGATAGACCAGACCCTCAGCAGAGATAACTGCATCGCCAGATGCGTTATCTGCCGACAATTTCGCATGCGCCATGGCATCCTTACCAGCAGCGATTAAAGCTGGCAAATCGCCCGGCAAATCCGGTGCCGCGACCGACAGATCGATAACATCGTCACCGCGACGCACTCCCAAAGTTGGCTGGCCAGACTTATCAAAGGCAAGGATACGCATTTGTCTCACTCCCAATTTAACGTTTTCGTTCGCGCGATACATACGCTATCGCTTCTCTAGCAAAGGATGTAAAGAATTAACGCGCGAATGGAAAGAACATTGGGACTAGGCATGAGTGAGCGTTCAGGCAAAATCGACGACTACCAATATGCCCTTATCGAACAAACGGGACTAATTGCGATTCGACGTCCTGATGGTTCATTTAAAATGCTGCCCGGCACCAACGACGTCAAAGCCGCCGTCCGGGATTTTATCGAATTAGATTCAAAACCTTCCAGCAGCGAGCACTGAAATTTCTATAATAGTCATGCCTCACAACTAAGAGGCGTTTAGGTCGCGCAACACATCAGGGGCAACTTTCAGACTTAAATTCCACTAATTGTATGGCTAGCTGCTGTGCCAAGCTAAGTTAGCCATTGGGATAAATTGGCCACTTTTCTTCCTCGGGATTTGCATGAAGAGTTACACATCACTTTTCGTGGGTGACCCTTCTCTGATTTTCGTATGGTTGCCAAGGCAACCAAGTAATTTATAACCCCGCCTCACTTTCAAAATATCGCATCGCTGCATCGACACCGCCCTTCTGATGCGGCACGCCAGCGAGGCCCAAACCCATTTCTACACCGGCAAGAGTTCCTGCCAACATAAGCTCGTTGAAATCACCAAGGTGACCAATCCTGAAAACTTTATCGGCCACTTTGCTCAGGCCATTGCCAAGCGACATATTAAAATTGTCTAAAACCACCTTTCGAAAGGCATCCGCGCTATGGCCTTGCGGCATCAAGACCGCTGTCAGCGAACTGGAAAACTCTTTCGGCTCCAGACACAACACTTCGAGCCCCCAAGACTGGACGGCCCGCCGTGTAGCCTCCGCCATGCGGTCATGGCGCGCGAATACGTTGTCCAAGCCTTCTTCTAACAGCATGTTAATGGCTTCTCTAAGGCCGTAGAGCAAGTTGGTCGCTGGCGTGTAGGGAAAGTATCCCGTGCCATTAACCGTCAACATATCATCCCACGCCCAGTATGACTTCAGCAGTTTGGAAGACTTCGATGCTTCTATCGCCTTATCACTAATCGCGTTGAAACTCAGACCCGGTGGTAACATCAGGCCTTTTTGAGAACCGGCGACAGTCACATCGACCTTCCACTCGTCGTGACGATAGTCGATGGACGCAAGAGAGGAAATTGTGTCCACCATAAGCAAGGCCGGATGGCCGCTCCGATCGATGGCCTCGCGAACCTCTGCCACACGCGATGTAACGCCGGTTGAGGTTTCATTGTGGACCATACACACCGCTTTGATCACGTGATCCGTGTCATCCAAAAGTCGCGCTTCAACCGCTTGTGGATCGACGCCATGGCGCCAATCCCCTGTAACAAACTCCGGAACGAGATCTAATCTAAGTGCCAAATTCTGCCATAACGTCGCAAACTGGCCCGTTTCATACATCAACACGTTGTCACCAGGTGACAATGTGTTGACCAAGGCTGCCTCCCAGGCACCCGTTCCGGACGCCGGATAAATAATAACAGGGTTCTCTGTCTTGAAGATCTTCTTTAGGTCGCCAAAAAGCCCTTCCGACATTTCACCAAACGCTGGACCACGGTGGTCAATGGTTGGATTGTCAATTGCACGCAAGATCCGGTCTGGTACATTCGTTGGCCCAGGGATCTGCAAAAAATGACGGCCACTGGTATTCGGCATACCGCTCTCCCAATCAATTGCCCGATGTATTTTTATGCATTATTTTGACGTTATAAAGCATAATGCATACATAATAGAAGCCAATTAAGTCAATTAGAATATAAATTATTTTGTTTAAAAACAGGCAATTAATATATTTATAGTAATTATTCTTGAGGCATTTTTATTTTTGTATACAATTTGATAGAGCAAATTTAAAGCGAACGAAAGGACGCCTTATGGGTGCTCAGCGACCCCCAATTATCGGCACCAATATCATCAAAGGTGACCCTGCCCTCGCACAACGTCTAAAACGCGAAATAGAAGGCGAAGTGTTGTTCGACGCGTTTAGTCGTGGCCGTTATTCGACCGACGCATCGCATTATCAAATCGAGCCTATCGGCGTTGTTGTCGCAAAGACTGAACAAGATATTCGCACCGCAATGGAGATTGCCGCAGAAGAAGGTGTTCCACTGCTGCCGCGCGGCGGCGGCACATCGCAATGCGGTCAGACTGTAGGCGAAGCTTTGGTCGTCGACGTTAGCAAACACCTCAACCGGGTTATCGATTTTGATGCCGAGGCAGGAACGGCGACGGTAGAACCTGGAATTGCGCTTGACCAACTTAACGGCTTTCTGAACCCCCACGGATATATGTTCACGGTCGACGTTTCGACGTCCAGTAGGGCAACGATAGGCGGCATGACTGGCAATAACAGTTGCGGGGCTCGCTCGATCCGATACGGAACCATGCGGGACAATGTTCGCGCAATCGATGCAATCATGACGGATGGCTCGGAATTTCGCTTTGGGGAACTGCCAAATGATCTTGGCGATAATAGTCTGCCATCTGGCTATCGCGACTTAGCAAAAACCCTATTTACGATTGGCCAACGCGAAGCAGAGGAAATCTTAAAACGATTCCCTAAGCTCATGCGTCGCGTTGGCGGCTACAACATCGATGCTTTGGTTCCCGGCGCTTCCAATCATCCAGGAAGGGGCCAACCCAACCTGGCCCATCTACTCGTGGGCTCCGAAGGAACACTAGCCTTTTCAACGCGCGTCCATCTCGGCCTGCACCGTGTTCCTAAACACAAAGTCCTCGGAATTTGCCATTTCCCTACTTTTTATAGCGCGATGGAATCAACCCAACACATCGTAAAACTCGGCCCCACTGCCGTTGAATTGGTTGACCGCAATATGATGGACCTTGCGCGCGATATACCAATGTTCAGCCCAACCATCGAAAAATTCGTACAAGGGGAGCCAGATTCACTCCTTCTTGTAGAATTCGCAGGCGATGATTTGGAACCACAACTAGCAAAGCTCGAGGAACTTGGCACCCTGATGGGAGACCTTGGTTATCCAAATGCGGTCGTGGAGGCGACGACTGGAACGGATCAATCCGAGTTCTGGAACGTACGTAAATCGGGTCTCAATATTATGATGTCGATGAAGGGAGACAGTAAGCCGATCTCATTTATCGAAGATTGCGCAGTCCCTTTGGAGGATCTTGCTGAGTATACCAACCGTCTCACCAATGTGTTCACCAAATACGGCACAAAGGGCACATGGTATGCACACGCATCGGTCGGCTGTTTACACGTCCGCCCTGTCGTCAACCTAAAAGACGAAGAAGGCGCCAAAACAATGCGTGCCATCGCGGAAGAAGCCTTCGAAATGGTTCGTCAGTATAAAGGGTCGCATTCGGGCGAGCACGGAGATGGCATCGTTCGTTCCGAGTTTCACCGCACAATGTTTGGCGACCGAATGGTATCAAACTTTGAAGAGGTTAAGGATACCTTTGATCCCAAAGGTATTATGAATCCTGGCAAGATCGTTCACCCGCCAAAATTCGACGACCGTTCATTATTTCGTTTCAAGCCCGATTACGAGCCAATGAAACTCGATAGCGGACTTGATTGGTCGGAATGGGGCAGTTTAAGCAGCGCAGTTGAAATGTGTAATAACAATGGCGCCTGCCGCAAGTTTGATACCGGCGTCATGTGCCCATCCTTCCGCGCGACCCAAGACGAAAAACACCTTGTGCGCGGTCGAGCAAACACGCTCCGCCTCGCTCTCTCAGGACAGCTAGGTCCCGACGCGTTTACTTCCGAAGAGATGCGGGAAACCATGGCACTTTGCGTTGGTTGCAAAGGATGCAAACGGGAATGTCCAACTGGCGTCGATATGGCACGGATGAAAACGGAGTTCCTCTATCACTACGCTCGCCGCAACGGCCTTAAACTAAGAGATCGTCTCATTGCCTACCTGCCGCGATATGCCGAAACCGCACGAAGTTTTGCATTCCTCTTGAATTTACGAGATGTCATTCCGGGAATGGCGAAGCTATCAGAATGGATTACCGGATTAACCGCTAATCGAAAACTCCCAAAATGGCGCCGCGACGCCTTTGATAAACAGGGTTCAGAATTTGGTGATAGAGACGGTTATCCCGTTGTCCTCTTGGCAGATACTTTTAATACGAACTTTGAGCCAGAGAACCTAGACGCAGCCATTAAAGTTCTCACATATGCTGGATACCGAGTGACTGTAGCAGCTGCAAAATCAGCACAGCGACCTCTCTGTTGTGGGCGCACATTCCTAGCTGCTGGCCTTATTGACGAGGCGCGCGCCGAAGCGAAACGCACATGTGATGCCTTGGCACCACACATCGCCTCCGGTGCACCAATTGTAGGGCTGGAACCATCATGTCTTCTAACTTTGCGTGACGAATTTCACGCAATATTACCGGGAAATGAGACTAAAGCGCTTTCAGAGAACGCAATGCTGTTTGAGGAATTTATTGCGCAAGAAATAGACGCTGGGCGCTTCGCCGTCGACTTCGCCGAAATAGAACAAAGACGGGTACTTCTGCATGGCCACTGCCACCAAAAAGCTTTTGACGTCATGGGCAGTGTTGAAAAAGTGTTGCATCAGATCGCTGACCTGGAGGTTGAGACCGTTACGTCGAGTTGTTGCGGCATGGCCGGCGCATTCGGCTATCAACAAGAAACCTACGATGTGTCAATGAAAATGGCGGAGGCATCTTTGTTACCCGCCGTCCGCGAGGCAGATAGCGACACGATCATTGTCGCCGACGGCACGAGTTGCCGACATCAAATCCAAGACGGTACGGCGCGAAACGCGATTCATGTTGCTCGTCTATTGGAAGCGGCGCTTCCCACTCAGCAACCGGGGTCACCGTCATGAGCGATACTGTCGTTTCCTTCGAACGCCCGGTTTCGACAGCAAAGACGTCCGATAACTCGACGTTACATGGCGACCTTGTTGCGAATATTCGAGAATTGATCATCGAAGGCGACTTAGAGCCAGGTGCCAAGGTACCGGAACGCATTCTATGCGAAAGGTATAGTGTCTCGCGCACACCGCTGCGTGAAGCTTTGAAGACGCTTGCGTCTGAAGGATTGCTGGAGCTACTGCCGCACCGAGGTGCATGGGTGGCTCGCCTTACAGCGGAGGATGTTGATCAGATGTTTCCAATTATGGGCGCATTGGAAGCACTGTCGGGCGAGTTAGCATGCCAAAACCTGACCGCAGAGCAATTCGCCGAGATACAAGCGCTGCATTATCAGATGGTTCTTCACTACACCCGCCGCCAACTAAAACTCTATTTCCAAGTGAACCAGGAAATTCACGAAAAAATTCTGTCAGCATCTGCCAATCCTTTGCTGCTGCAAATGTACCAAACATTAGCCGGCCGCATCCGCCGCGCCCGCTTCGTCGCAAATATGTCAGACGAGCGTTGGACCCAGGCAGTGAAGGAGCATGAAGAAATTTTGAATGCTCTTGCCAAGCGCGACGGCACAGCTCTCTCGGACGTCCTAAAGCGCCATCTCAAAAACAAGTGTGAGACTGTTAAATCTCATCTTGAGAGCGAAAATGCGTAATTTATGTATTAATTATGCTTTAACCCGATTTCGATAGGTCACGTTAACTCGTTCAGATAAATTAAGGTAAACTATCATTCCAACAGAAAGCAGTGTAACGACAATCGAGATCCCCAATGCGGATGGTACGAGCATCCCGAAGGTAAACCAGATCACCAAATTAACTGAAAACATCGCCAATGCTATACTCGGCATCTGCGGATGTAGCTTCGGCGCCAGATAGAGGAACGGCAACGACACCAGGAATTGGATAAAGCACGTAAAATCTGCCATCGTGAAATTTTCATAGCCATAGGACATCGTCAGTGCGTAGTCCGCATCCAGGAACACGATGTAAAGACTGTGCAGAGTCCAGAGGATGACCGCTGCGTACATAAGATACAGGCCACCGCCAAATCCATATGCAGGATGTTTTTCAGCCTCTTCGACTGAGATTTCCTTCCAATTCATAAAGACCTTCCTCTAGTATGACTTCCAAAGCCCTTGGACTACAAAATTGCAACACAAACGCTGTAAATCAACCGCTCACTAAGTGATTTTTGCAAGACGGATGGATGATGACAGGGCGTTTAATGAATTTCAACGATCAAATTCTCATAATTCTCACTTATCTTGCGTCTTCCTTCATCATATCCGCCGCTTTTTCAGCAATCATAATCACGGGAGCATTGGTATTGCCTGACACAAGTCGAGGCATAATCGACGCATCGACGACCCGAAGGCCATCTATACCACTTACTCTAAGACGTTCATCAACTACGGCCATCGGGTCGTTACCCATTTTGCAGGTCCCGACCGGATGGTATACTGTGCCACCAACACGGCGGGCATGATCCAGCAATTCGTCGTCCGTCTTACAATCGGAACCAGGAATAATCTCAATATCGCGATAAGGATCGAGCGCCGGACTCTCCAAAATCGTCCGCGCAATCTTTAAACCAGCAACATGTGTTTCACGATCTAGACCTTCCTTCAAAAAATTTGGCTTGATCTTAGGTGCATCACGATGATGGTATGACGTTATATGCACCGTTCCTCGGCTCTCTGGACGTAACTGGCAAGGACCAAGTGACATCCCGGGAAAATCATCCAGGATTCGTTTATTGGGATCAGCAAAGCTCGCATGGGCACAATGGTATTGCACATCAGGGGTCTCCAATTCTGGTCTCGTCTTCACAAATCCGTGGGCGATGCCAGCCGGCATTGTGAGTGCACCCTTCCCTTGGAAAAGCAGCTTCATTCCTTCTATAAGCAACGGTATTCCGCGTGTCCGCTCGTTGAGCGTGACAGGCTGCTTCACTTTCCAAGCCATTCGGCTGATATAGTGATCCTGATGGTTCTCGCCGACACCCATCAATTTGTGTGTCACTTCTATGCCATGTTCGCGCAATAAATCTGGTTGGCCAATCCCGGACAGTTCCAAAATCTGAGGCGACTGGATCGCACCAGCGCACAAAACGACTTCCTCGCGCGCACGCGCTTCGCGCGAAAAACCATGGACTTCGTAATCAATTCCAACCGCTTTCTTACCTTCCAGAATGACCTTTCGGGCATGTGCATCGGTCTCAACTTTTAAATTGGGACGCCCAACCACTGGATCCAAAAACGCACGGCTAGCACTATAGCGTCGACCACCCTTTTGTGTGACTTGGTAGTATCCGAACCCTTCTTGCGTGGCGCCGTTATAGTCGGGGTTCTTCGGATATCCCTGTTCTTCAGCCGCATCGATAAATGCATCCAGGATCGGATAAGTCTCGCTCATATCCTCCACCTGCAACGGACCACCTATTCCATGAAATTCCATGCCCATGCTGGTGTTATTTTCTGATTTTTTAAAATATGGCAGCACATCCTCGTATGACCAGCCGCGGTTGCCGAGCTGCGCCCAATCGTCGTAGTCGCGCGCCTGACCGCGCACGTAAAGCATACCGTTAATCGAACTGGAGCCGCCAATTACCTTGCCCCGGGGAACGGGTATTTCTCTATTGTAGGTGTAGTCCTCTGGCTCGGTTTTAAACAACCAATTTAAGCCAGGGTCTTGCATCGTTTTGATGTAGCCAACTGGAATATGGATCCAGATATTGTCGTCTTTTCCTCCCGCTTCCAGCAGCAAGACACTGGTATTTGGGTCTTCGGACAGGCGGTTAGCCATGACGCAACCGGCCGAGCCAGCCCCCACCACTATGTAGTCATACTCCGCCATTTTTCTTCAGCCTTACCTCGAATGAAACACGCTTTATCAATTACCGCCAGCTGCAAGTCGGTCAAGAGTATCCGCTATCTTTGATCCGAATAGTCTAGCGGCAATTCAGTAGTGTATTTTATGCGTTCCATTGCAAAAGCTGAGCTCACGTCCGACAACCCCCCAATTGTTATCAAACGCTTATAAACTTTGTCATAGGCGGCGATATCCGGCACCACAACCCGCAACATATAGTCAACGTCGCCGCTCATTCGGTAAAACTCAACCACCTCGTCGATCGTATCAACATAGCGGGCAAACTTCTCCAGCCAGTCTTGAGAGTGTTCGTTTGTCTTAAGCGCAACGAAGACTGTCACACCGACATTCAACTTAGCCGGATCAAGCAACGCCACGCGACCTTCTATTACACCCACTTTTTCCAAGTTCTGAATGCGCCGCCAGCACGGGGTAGCGGAAAGACCGACCCGCTCGGCTATCTCCGTTAGAGGTAAACTGGCGTCCTTTTGCAAACAGCTCAAAATTCTTTTATCAAAATCATCCATAAAACAAATTTTTAATAATTTTAATTAATTAGAATAATTTTCTATAATTTTACTATTACTTAGTAATAATGGCAAACTATTTTCAAGGTATATGAGCTACGATTCTCTCACTTTATTGATAAATCCGAGCGAGATGATGATTTTCAAACTCTTTACCGACCATCCTGCCAGCGTAAATGAGTCGTATTTCGAACACCTCCGTTCCGCTCTATCCTTTACCGGCACGATGTTCATCGCGACCCTAGCATGCCTCGTTCATGCGTTGCTGCCATTTCTTTGTGTCACTACCGGCAGCCGGAAAATCACTCAACTGCACGACCGCATGGTCTCAAACCGCGTCAAAACTCTGCCCCCAACGGAATATTAGAGAACTACAACCGAACGTAATTAAAGATTCGGGACTAGCGTCAGAACTTCAAACGTACCCGTTGAGGCAATCTCGATACATCTTGCCATAGGTTAGAGCGCCCCATGAAAAAAAGATCAAATCGAAGAGTGATTTTTTGAGTTACACTGACAATCTTTCCCCGACGCCCACTAAGGTTGTGACAGACATTTCAAATTAAAGACAGTATTCGCTTGACTGAACACTGACATCAGCAAATAGCACCCCCTCGGGAAGGGTTAAAAAATCTATATACCATCCGGAAATTCAAATTCGCCCTTAAATTGGGTAAGTACGTGCCGGATTAAAAAATTAAGCTCGCTTCAGCCGTTGGCGCCACTATCCGTGTTTGTTAAGGTCTCTATCATATTTCGAGGAGGAGAGCCGCCATGTTCGCAAGTAAATTATTACCAACATCATTGGTCGGCTCGTACGCACAACCAAACTGGCTGCTGGATCGCGCCAAATTAGCAAACCGGTTTCCACCGCGCACACGTGCAAAGGAGCTGTGGCGGATCGATGACGAGTTCCTCGAGGAGGCTCAGAATGACGCCACAATCCTTGCCATCCGAGATCAAGAACGCGCTGGCCTCGACATTATCACCGATGGAGAAATGCGCCGTGAAAGCTACTCCAATCGTTTCGCAACGGCCCTCGACGGTGTGGACATAGATAATCCGGGGACCGCACTCGACCGGTCTGGCCATCCCAATCCGGTTCCACGAATCGTCGGCCCAATCCGGCGAAAACACCCAATCGAAGTAGAAGACGTTAAATTTCTGCGGGCCAATACAGACAGGCGCATCAAGATCACCGTACCCGGACCTTTCACCATGGCACAGCAGGCGGAAAACGAGCACTATGAGAAAGAGTCCGAGCTCGCAATGGATTATGCTGTTGCTGTAAATGAAGAGGTACGAGACCTTTTTTCTGCTGGCGCGGATATCGTTCAGCTGGACGAACCTTACATGCAGGCGCGTCCGGAAAAAGCCGAAGACTATGGCCTGGAAGCACTTAATCAAGCACTCGATGGAATTAAGGGCGAGACAGCAGTTCACATCTGTTTTGGTTATGCTGCGATAATCCATGACCGCCCAAAAGGGGGATACTCGTTTCTGCCACAGCTCGCTGACTGTAGTGCACACGGCATTTCCATAGAGACCGCACAGTCCAAACTGGATTGCTCAGTGTTAGAAACATTACCGAACAAGAAAATAATTCTTGGTGTTCTCGATCTTGCTGATAGGGAAGTCGAGACACCAGAGACGATTGCCAAGAGAATTCGACGCGCCTTGCCGCACCATGATGCGGAAAAAATCATTGTGGCACCCGATTGCGGCTTGAAATACCTCTCGCGCGACATTGCCTACGCTAAAATGAAAGCAATGGCCGATGGCGCCGCAATTGTCCGCGGCGAACTCACCCATTAATCGAATTAGCGAATTCCAAAAATGAAAAAAATATATCGAACGGATGGCATCGGTGCACCTCTGCCACGCAAAGAAGACTTTCGTCTATTAACTGGCAGGGGTAACTACGCGAGCGACAATTTCCCAGACGATCTTTGTCATGCAGTTATTCTTCGTTCACCGCATGCCCACGCGCGTATTCGTGCAATCGATACTTCAAAAGCGACCGCTGTGCCCGGAGTCCTAGCCGTACTCACAGGGAAAGATGCGGCGGCAGATGCTATTGGCGCCATTCCACATAGCCCAGACTGGCAGGGCCCGCCGGATGCGGAACTTCGGCTGCCCGAAGGCTTTGACGTTTATTTAACCAACAATACGCCGTTGCCGGCCGAAATCGTCCGTTATGTGGGCGAAGGCGTTGCAATGATTGTGGCAGAAACGGCGGCCGGCGCAGCCGATGCCGCAGAGTTAGTCGAAGTTGATTATCAATTGTTGCCCGCCGTTACAGATTCTATATCGTCAATGGAAATTTCGGCCCCACAAATTTGGCCAGATTGCCCCTCAAATATCGCCCTAACTTGCGAGGTCGGCGATGTGAAAGCGACCGACGATGCCTTTGCACGCGCTGATCATATCGTTCGTTTCGATAGTCGCATCCACCGCGTAACAGGAAGTCCCATGGAGCCACGAGCCGTCTTGGGCGAATACGACAAACAAAAAGATTTTTATACGCTTCGTGCGGCTTCGGGCCGAGGGGCAGTGCAAACCCGCGAACGACTAGCGGTCACGCTTGGCATTAAAGAAGAACAGTGTCGCGCCGTTTTTGGTGATATGGGTGGCAATTTCGGAACCCGAAACGCTTTCTCGCCTGAATTCGCCTTGATGCCTTGGGCTGCCAAAATTGTCGGCCGGCCCGTCAAATGGACCGCCAATCGAACCGAGTGCTTCCTGAGCGATTATCAGGCGCGGGATCTGCATTCTAATTCTGAACTTGCCCTCGATGCCGATGGAAATTTCCTCGCTCTCCGTGGTGAAAATACACTTAATCTCGGGGCTTATACTGTCTATTTCTGGCCCCTACGCAAAGGCCTCTCGATGATGCAGGGAACCTACGATATTCCCGCCATCTACTTTAAGGGACATGCTGTTCTGACGAACACAGCTCCAACCGCCGTCTATCGAAGTGCAGGACGACCGGAAGCAATTTATATAATTGAGCGTCTAATTGACCAAGCCTCGGAACAATACGGTTTCGATAAAGTTGAACTCCGCCGACAAAATCTCATTCAAAGCAACGACATGCCGTTTACCAATGGTGTTGGCGTCACCTACGACAGTGGCGACTATAAAGCGGCTATGGAAGAGGCAATGCGCGAAAGTGATTGGAACGGCTTCGAAGACCGAAAAGCGGAATCGGCGAAGCGTGGTCTCTGTCGTGGACACGGCATCGCAAACTATATCGAGGTGACGAGCGGCATTCCGCGCGAGCGTGCCGAAATTACTATTACCAACGACGGATATGTTGAATTAGTTGTTGGAACGATGAGTAGCGGCCAAGGACACGAGACAAGTTTTCCACAACTAATTTGTGAGTGGCTGGAAATCCCATTCGATAAAATTCGTTTTGTAGTGAACGATACTAACCGCGTTTCGGTCGGCGGTGGTTCGCATTCGGGACGTTCCATGCGGCTTGTCAGCATTGCAGCGAGTGAGGCGGTTCAGGAATTGCTAGATAATGGAAAGCGCGTCGCAGCCCATGCATTGCAGACGTCTCTCGAAGAGATCAAATATGCTGAAGGCGCATTCCGGTCACCAGGCGGTGCCAGCCTCGACTTATGGGCGGCTGCGAAAACTGCGGAGAAGGAGCCTGATTTACCAAAGCTGGAAGGTATCGGCGATATCGTCAATCGGGTTGGGGGTTATCCATACGGCGCGCACGCCTGCGAAGTAGAGGTTGATCCTGAGACCGGGCATGTTGAAATTCTCGAATGGACCGCAAACGACGATGTTGGCAGGGCGGTTAATCCATTGATATTGCACGGCCAGGCACATGGCGCGGCCGCGCAGGGCATTGGCCAAGCCATGCTCGAAGCCATCGAGTACAACCCGAAAAGCGCACAGCTCCTGACTGGTTCCTTCATGGATTATGCCATGCCACGGGCCGACAATATGCCGTCGTTCAAAACCCTGGTAACGGAAATACCGGCAAGCTCACACCCCCATGGTATTCGCCCGGGAGGAGAAGGAGGAACGACCCCGGCCCTAGGCCTTCTTATCAACGCCATTGTTGATGCGCTTTCGGATTACGGTGTCACACATATCGAGATGCCGGCAACTCCCGAGCGTGTCTGGCGTGCAATTCAAGACGCAAAGCATGACTAGTTATCGAAACCGACCGCTGTGGTATTAGCGCCGCTAAGCACAACGGCCACTGTCTCATTCGCTGCCGGTTTGTAAGCACCAGAGGTCAAGGCTGCGAACGCAGTCGCGGCCCCCGGCTCTACCACCACGCGGGTCCTCTCCCAGAGAATACCTTGCGCCGCACGGATTGCATCGTCTTCTACCAAGACAAGCTCATCAACGAATTTTTTAGCGATTACAAAGGCATTAGTGCCGATTTGCCGCGGTGCTAGGGAATCGGCAGCGATGCTACCTGCTTCCGCATCCGCTGGGCCACCAGCGTCAAAGGCCACTGTCATTGTCGGGGCACCCTTTGGCTCCACACCGATAACTTTGACCCGGTTGCCAAACCAAGCAGCGATACCGCTAATCAGACCCCCACCGCCAACGGATACGAGCACGGTGTCCAGGCTGGGTACATCCTGGATTAATTCAACGCCGACTGTTCCTTGTCCCATAATGGTTTCGGGTTGATCAAAGGCATGTACAGACATAGCACCAGACCGCGCTTGCCAGACTTCACTGTTCTTCAGCGCATCCGCGTAACGCTCCCCATCAACAAAAAGGTCGGCCCCATATTGCTTAATCCGTGCAATTTTCGCCGGCGAGGAAATTTTTGGGACAAATATTTTCGCTGGAATGCCGAGTGTCATTGCCGCAAAAGCCACTGCGGCTCCGTGATTACCACCTGAGGCTGCGACAACACCGGCGTCCGGTAAATTGCGAGAAAGTAAATTAAAGAAGGCACCCCTGCATTTAAAGCTGCCCGAATACTGCATGAATTCTAATTTCAGATTCAGCGGAAATTCACCAATTTCAAAATCCGCGGCGGTCGTGTGCATAACCGGCGTGTGACGAATGTAAGGTCGGATACGTTCTTCCGCAGCTGCGATCGCCAGATGATCGATCACTACCAATTTCCATCCAAAGGCCAGATTGGACGCCGTACATTCCGAAAGGGGAATTTATTCGGATCTGGTGACGTAATCCCCGCGGCATCCACCAGAATGATCTCGCGTGCCATTGGCCCGTAAGCGGCACGGAAGTGGTGCGCCGATTTAACGGCAACAACCGACTTTTCTTCTGGAATAATACCAAAATGAAGGAAAAACATGCGGTCGTAGGCTTGGAACCGATTGGTTATAACGACGGTTTCAACGCCACCGATCTTAATCACCGCCGAGGGACCCAAAACGGCTTCGATCCCCTTCATCATCGGCCCTTCAAATATAAACCGGGCATCAGCAGATGCCTTAGTCACAGTTCCAGTAATTTCGAACGGGGGAGTCACACTCGGGTCAAACTTTCCTCCAAGAGGCATGGATATTTCCGCACCCTCTCTAGCTTGAACCGCCGCTGCAGCAACTTCCGGATCGGTGATTACGGCAAACGCCGCATTCTCGATCCCAGATTCAACCATCGCCTTTAGTAGTAGTGGACTATCGCCGTAGCTGCCACCACCCGGATTGTCACTAAAGTCAGCAAGAACAAATGGTTTGTCCGATGGCTCAGCCACGCTAACTTTTGCCATCGATTCCTCAGGAGAAAGATGCTCGATCGTCGACTGTTCCTTAGTCTCCCAACCAAAGGCAACGAGGTCCGCGATAATGGCCCGCGCGCGTTCCCGATTTTTCGAAAACGTCACACTAATTGACGGTCCGGTTTCATGAATATCAGCCCAACAAAAACCCGCATTCACAGACACGACTTCAATACCCTCCCCATTTTCTTCATAAGCACGGGCTTGTCTGAGTGCTTCCGTCATCGGGCCTTCTTGTGTAGTACGACCATGATCAAAACCATCCAATTGATCGAGCCTGCCGATCAAAGTTTCATAGCCAGCGACCTCGCCTGCAAATTGACGCGCCAATAGTTCTGCCATTTGACGACCGCGTTCAGCCATGTCGATGTGAGGATACGTGCGGTAAGTGACAAGCGCATTCGCGTTTTCCGCCATCTTAATGGTAACATTTGCATGCAGATCAAGCGTCGCCATAACCGGCACCTTTGGGCCGACAGTCGCACGAATTCTTGATAAGAGTTCACCTTCTGCGTCGTCATACCCTTCTGTAACCATTGCCCCATGAAGAGAAAGCAAAACAGCGTCGAAAGTGTCTTCGTTTCGAAGCGCATCCATAACCGCACCGCTCAGATATTCCCACGCTTCCGTTGAAACTTTCCCGGAAGGTGTTGCATCCCCTGCAATCGGCGTAAACAGCAACCAGCCATGTTCTTCCGCAACATCCAAAATGCCGGCAAGTTCGTTATTGGTCCCTTTCAGAAGCGAAGTTACGTCATCGCCTTCATAGAGAACTCTGGCTCGATAAGAATCGAGTGTCGTCGGAAGAATGCTGAAGGTGTTGGTTTCGTGCTTAATTTGCGCGGTCAGAACACGCTTAGTCATTTGGACAATGCCTCCAAATCAGGAATCGGACGACGCGTATCTGCCATGCCCTGTAGCACCCGCTCGATCGCACTCGCAACACCGAGCGTAAATCGGTCCGCGTGACGTCTGGGGCCAACGACCTGCATGCCCAACGGTGTGCCCGTCTGATCAAGGCCGGTTGGGATCATAGTTACGGGGTGCCCGGTTAAAGTAATTGCGGACGCAATGCCAAGCCATTCCACATAATTCGCCGTCTTCACGCCGTTAATTTCATCACAATAAAGTTGTTCCACAGGGAACGGCGGCACCGAATTGCCCGGGCATAGGAGCACATCGACATCGTGAAAGAAGTCCTGGAAACGACGATAGATTGCCGTCTGCTCGGCATTTGCCCAACCGATCTCTTCGGCTGTCATCTTCAATGCTGCTTCAACATTGCTTGTCACGTTTGGGCCTAGTAGCTCAGGCGTATTGCGATAGGCATCCATTCGTCCGGCTAGGAATCCAACGCCTCTGATAATCCAAAATACGTCCAGTGCCCGTTTCATATCAGGGTCGCGGCGTTCACAGATTTTAAAAGACGAGGCAATCTTTCCCACGCGTTCTTCGAAAATGCGCGCTATGTCATTATCTATCGGCACACATCCAAGATCCGTCGACCATGCGACACGGAGTTGGCTGAGATCAATATCTTCAATTTCAATAAAGGCGCTCGTATCAACTGGGCCGGATAGCGGATCACACGGATCGTTCCCCGCCATGGCGGCGAGCATCAACGACGTATCCGCAACATTCCGGGCCATTGGCCCTTGGACATTGTATGTTGTCAGGCCTACGCCCCGCCTATCAGACGGGACTAACCCTGGCGTGCCACGATGTGAGACCACACCGCAGAACGAAGCGGGAGTGCGTAAGCTGCCGCCCGTATCCGACCCGGTGCAAATTGGCGCCATACCGGTCGCAAGTGCAACTGCAGAACCCCCCGATGAGCCACCGCAAATCCGTTTAGGATCAAAGGGATTTCCCGTAGCCCCAAATACCGCGTTTTTGGTATTCGCCCCAGCCCCAAATTCCGGCGTGTTGGTCTTACCAATCACGATGGCACCAGCTCTACGCAATACGGCGATGATCCGCTCGTCTTTCAACGGAACGTTCTCCGCATGGATCGGCGAGCCATATGTGGTGAGCACACCTTCTGTAACGTTTAAATCCTTCACACCCATTGGCAAACCATGCAAAAGACCAAGGTCGTGCCCGCGCGCAACCGCATGCTCCGCGGCTTTAGCCTCTGAGCGGGCCCGATCAAAGCATCGCGTCACCATAGCGTTTACATTTCCATCGATCGCCTCGATCCGCGCAATGCAGGAATCCGTTAGTTCAAGCGGTGACAAGGCTTTCCGGCCGATGAGGCGACGCGCATCAACGGCAGTCAAATCACAGGGTTCAGTCATTTCGTTTTTCCTATTCAGTCGCCCGAATTTTTTCTAAATCAGGCAGCGGGCGCGCCAACTCCCAATCATTCTCAAAAACGTGCTCCAAGGACCGAGCCACGCCTAGAGTAAAAGCATCGCTATGCATCGGCCCACAAATCTGCAAGCCAAACGGCATGCCTGTGTGATCTACCCCACATGGGGTTGAAACGCATGGGTTTCCCATCAGAGTAAGAGCTGAGGTGAGGGCAGAAGCATTCATGTAATTCTTCATCGGCACTCCGTTTACCTCAGTCACATTCCGCTGCTCAACAGGGGTCGGTGTGATTGGCTGACCGGGTGTAATTAGGACATCATAGTCATGAAACATTGTCTGGAACTGCCGATAAAGACGAGTGTGTTCCGCATTGGCCCAGCCAATGTCTTCCGATTTCATTTCTAAACCGGCCTCTACATTGGCCTTAATATTTTGACCAAGTTGATCAGGGTGATTACGATAACGCTCCAGGTGCGAAGCGAGAAACTGAACACCCCTTAGGATCCAAAATACATCAAGTGCTGTATCAAGTGGCGGATTAAAACGTTCGCAAGACTTGAAAACTGATTGAAACCGCTTGAGGCGAGCCTCAAAAGTATCGCGGATACCATGCTCAACAGGCGCCCAACCAAAATCGATGGAAATCGCAACACGCAATTTGGAAAGATCAACCTCCGGCAGGTTTCTATAGTCTTCCCCGCGTACGTTGAACGAAAGCGGGTCCTCTACGTCATTACCTGCCATGACTGATAGCATCAAAGCACAATCTTCCGCCGTGCGGGCCATTGGGCCTTGAACGCTAAAATTGGTAAAACCAACGCCACGCTTGTCGGAAGGTACGAGACCGGTCGTTGGGCGAATGGCCGATACGCCGCTGAATGTCGCCGGTTTACGTAAGCTTCCACCGCTATCCGAGCCCGTGCACAATGGCATCATTCCACTGGCCAACGCGACTCCCGATCCACCTGACGAGCCCCCACAAGCCCGCGAGGGATCAAAGGCGTTTCGCGTATACCCATGAACTTCATTAACCGTAGTGTTCCCACCAGCCCCAAATTCTGGTGTAGCCGTTTTACCGAGAACGATACCTCCCGCATTTCGTAGCTTGGCCACTAACAGCTCATCTTTCTCCGGCACATTGTCACGATAGAGCGGTGAGCCGTAAGTGGTCACCAATCCTTGCGTATCGTTAAGATCTTTTACACCGAAGGGAAGGCCATGCAGCGGTGGCAGTTTCTCACCACTAACTAAGGCTTCCGTCGCTGCGCGGGCTTCTGACCTGGCTCTTTCATAGCATTTAGCCACAACGGCATTGACCGTCGAGTTCACCATCTCGATCCGTGCAATGCAAGATTCGAGGAGTTCGATGGGAGACAATCGTTTCCGGCCAATCAACCGCCGCGCTTCCACTGCGGATAAGTCACAAGGTTCCGTCATACCTTTCTCTTTCTATCTTAAGCAGTACGAAAACTAGTTAGAACGTAACTTCGCAACGTCAGGTACCGGTCGTGCCATCTTTGGCTGAGTATCGAATAATTCTTCCAGCGCAGCTGCAACAGACAAGGTAAATCTATCGCCGTACTTTGGCCCAACAACCTGAATACCGAAGGGCATGCCAGTCGGCCCAACACCCATGGGTATTGCTGTCACGGGATGTCCTGTCGGTGAGAGAGACGACGTCAATCCGACCCATCCAAGGTAATTTTCCATTGGCGCACCATCAACCTCTGTCGGGTAATTTTGAGTATGAGGAAATGGAGGTACTCCAACGCCAGGACAAATCAAAACATCAAAGTCTTCAAAGTATCTATCAAACTCCCGGCAAATCCGCATTTGCTCTGCACATGCCCAACCAACCTGTTCCATTGTCATTTTGACAGCCGCCTCATAATTTGACCGGACAATGTCGCCAAGTTCGTCGTAGTGCTCTTCGTAATGTTTTTTATGCGCCGCTGCGAAATAAACGCCACGCAAAATCCAAAATACATCTGGGCTGGTTGTAAGATCAGGGTCCCTTTCCTCAAGTCTGGCGACATGAGACGACAGCGTCTTCATTCTTTTCTCAAAGACTTCTCGAAGCGAATTTGCAATCGGCGCGCAGCCTAAGTCGGAAGATATACCAACACGAACGCTGGAAAGATCGATGGCATCGACAATTTTAAGGTTGTCGGCATCATGTGGGAAAGCCATAGGATCACTGCCACCAGGCGTTGCCATCGCGGACAACAAGAGCGCCGCATCGTTAACATTTCGGGCAAGAGGGCCTTGCAGGTCCAGCGGTGTCAACGCAACCGCTCGCCGATCGTAAGGTACCAAACCGGGTGTTGGTCGATGTCCAACGACGCCACAGAAAGTTGCGGGCAAACGAACGCTGCCGCCGATATCCGATCCCATAGATAACGGCAGCATACCTGTCGCAAGTGCAACTGCTGTACCACCCGACGATCCACCACAAGTGAGATCTGTGTCGAATGGGTTGCACGTCGCGCCATAGACCAAATTGACCGTATTAGCACCCGCCGTAAATTCCGGCGTGTTAGTTTTACCCATCACAATAGCGCCGTTCCCGCGAACGGCTTTCACTAACCCTTCATCTTCGGTCGGAATATTATCCTTGTAAATCAGTGAACCGTACGTCGAACGGAGCCCGGCGACTTCATTTGCATCCTTCACCCCTATCGGCAAACCGTGCAGTAACTTAAGCGCCTCGCCCTTTGTGACCGCAGTCTCCGCGGCCTGGGCTTCTAGGCGCGCTTCATCAAAACGCTCTGCGACAATAGCATTTACGGCTGGGTTTATTTCCTCAATGCGTTTACGACATGCGTCAAATAATTCAACTGGCGAAAGGAAGCCGTCGCCAATCAGACGACGAGCTTCAACCGCCGACAATTCGCATGGGTCACTCATCCACTATTCCTCTGTTCTTGTTTCGGTGCGACCAGCTCACCTTTCTCCAATATACAACTGTAACTCTTGTCATAGCTAACCCCGACTGGATTAAATTGCCACGACACACCTGACAGAAAATACGCGCCGCACGGATCTAAATCCTACTTCCAACGAGCACTGTAAAACCTCGGGACATCATCCAACGCCGGCAAAAAGTCCAATTGTTTAGAAAGAGCATAGAACGTTGTGTAGCTAAACAGTGGCAGCACGCATGCGATGTCCTGAAGTCTTACAAGGATTTTCCTATACGCGATATTACGGGCCTTCTGATCGTTGGTATGCATGGCATTATTGAGCCAATGATTGATTTTCGTATCATTACAATAATCCAAAGGTCCGTCCCTAAAGAGCGGGTTCAACAAATCAGCTAAATCAAGAGAACCATAAGAAGCCCAAGTAACATGGGCCAAATCAACCAGCCCCGCTTGAACATCGGCTAAAGCTGTTTGAAAGTCCGAAAACTCTTTGACGTGAGAATCGATACCCACCGCTTTTAAATAATTTGCCATATCTAACGAGGCGGGGTGATTACGGTAACTACGAATCTCCAAAGCGCCAGCCGGCTCACCCGGGAGATATTTAGCCCACATATTAACTGCATTGACACTCCGATGGTGGCTGCCGTCGTAAGCGGCATTTTTTAAAAGTTTTCTTGAAGTGTCAGGAGAGTATTCGTATACGCGAACATCCCGTATACACCCGACTTGGGCCGGATGACACAATGCTTTAAGTACGTTCGATCGCGAGCCAAAGACTTTATGAGCGATTTCATCGCGACCTATGGCATGAGCAATTGCTCGCCGAATACGTACATCGCGCAGCGGTGAATCGTCATAATTCCGCCCCGCTCTATTAAACAATAGAAATGCGATCCGGAGACTGGGCGACTTTATGAGCTGAATGGGAGCACCATCAACATGAAGCTGCTCATAGGCGTCTTTCGAAATCCGCCAAATAAAATCCAAATGCCCATTGAGCAATTGAGATAAACGCTCACTAGAATTTTCAATAGTCTCAAATTTAATTCGTCGAATGAATGCTTTACTTTTTGGACCTTGGAAGTACCTGTCGAATTTCTCCACCTCCACGTATCTACCTGGCTCAATTCGCGTCACACGATACGGTCCACTACCAACCGGAGCTATCCGACTATAATGGGGACGACCATTATCAAGAGGCGCATTGGCCCAAGTTGCCTTTGGCAAAATTACAAAGGGGCCCGAAAGTAGCTCCATTAAATTTGGCGTGGGCTGGACAAGGTCAAAGCTGACCTTGTGTGACCCTAGTTTCTTAACATTTTTAATCCACTGAATGCCACGGTGATTGGGCAAACCAACTTGTGAATTTTTTAAACGTCGAACCGTTTCAACGATATCATCAGCGGTAAAATGGTCGCCATTATGAAAGACGACGCCTTGACGTAATTCGATTTCTACAGAAGTCGTAGAAATCCAATTTAATCTGGTCGCAAGCAGCGGCTTGAAAACAGGCCTGTTCGGGTCACGGTAAAATAAAGTGTCCCAAACAAGATGCTTAAAGGCCAAACTCTCCGGTCGCAAATCATTATAAGGGTTTAAATTTTCGAATTCCGCCGCAGAAGACCAATACAGCGTGTCATCACGCGGACCGGCGTGCGCCGTATAAAAAAATCCGCACACGAGCAACGGGACCACCGTATGCCAGAAAACAAGCTTACGAGCTCTAGCACAGCCATTTTTTTGGAAATTCGGCATTTAAATCAGACACCTCCAAACCATTAGTAACGCTACGCTGGTAAACACCTTGGATCAAGGTGCCCATCGCTAAAACGCTTTCCCGACAGACGGAGCAAAGGCCGACTTTTAATTTGACTATGAAGCTATGAATAAGAGCGCTTGCGTTATTGGGTATCACGCAGCTTTCCATTCAGCCTTATTCAACAAATCATGACGTCCGGACCTTGGGATCAACCAAGGAGCGTTCGTAAGTAACCTATTTTATCTTTACAAAAAAGCACGACAGTTCCATCTCGAGCGAGAAAAAAGATACACACACGTATTGATCAATTTGAAAGGAGAAAAACGCCTCTTGCAAACTGCTATTTGAAAGTCAGTTATTCGAGAGGAGCAATTATATTAAAGGAGTATAAGAGCCTGCTTGCTAAGCTCGGATATAGCTCTTCAATACGTCGTCAATAATACGGTCCAGATCCTGAACTGTTCGGCAGAGTTTCGCGACATGACAAAATGGCAGATAGCGAAGCATCTCCGAATCGCCCGTACCCCAAAATGTCTCAGGCTCAGGGTTTAACCAAATTACAGATTTTGCGCGGTCGTGCATCCATCGCATCAAATCCACACGAGGATCGTTATGATTGGACCGGCCATCACCAAGGATGATTATCGTCGTTTTACGATCGATCACGTCACCAAAGTCTTCTTCGAAATCGGCAAAGGACTGTCCATAATCGGTCGGTCGAAAACCAATCTTATCAAGAATTTCTGGGATCGCGACTTCGACCTCTTTTTCCTCAATAATTTCGCTGATCTCTGTCAGGTGGTCCGAGAAAGCATATGCCCTCAGAGTTGCGATTACCTCATTGAGCGAATAAAGGAACAACAGCAAAAAACGGGCGGCTGCCGCAACAGATCGAGAGACATCGCAGATAACGACGATGCGCGGACGCTCAATCTTCGTTTGCTTCCAAACCGTGTCAAATGGGATGCCATCATGCGCCATGTTCTGTCGCAGCGTGCGACGCACGTCAAGAACGCCACGCCGTGTGCGCTTGCGCCGACGGTTGTATCGCGTAGCCAGTTTCTTTGCCATTTTGCGGACAAGCTTTTGCATACGATCAAAGTCGCGCTGCTCAACAGCCGAGAGCGCGGTTTCGGCTAAGAATTCCTCGCGAAGTTGTTCGCCGTACGGCCGGGCATATAATTCGTAAAGACGGTCTAGATATTGGCGTGCTTCTTGAAAAAGGTTTTGGCGCATTCCTGCCAACTCTTCCGCCGCGTCGACATCGACTGTATTTTCGTCATTCTGTTTTAGAGCGCGGATCGCCGCTTCTAACTCCCGTAATCCCATCCGATCCAAGATACGACGTACCATTAACCCGCGTTGTGTAACATAACGGATATTCATCGCGCCGGACTCGCGCGCTGCCTGCTCCATACGCTGCGCCAATGCTTCCCGATCTCCATCCGCTAACAATTGCAACAGTTCAGAGTTTTGTAAATTTTCCGGCAATCCTTCCGGCAACGCCGACGGGCTATGCTCTATCTTGGAGTTACAATCAATCTTTTGTTGATGGTCAGACTTAAATTCTTCCCGTGCGAAAAACATATCAAAACAATCGTCAAACCGCCGGCTCTCATCTGATGATTTCGCTAGTGCGATGCACAAAGTGTCTTTCAGAAGCATACGGTCGCTATACCCAACGGTATCGACAGCACGATGAGCGTCGATTGCTTCCGCTGGCGAAACTGGAATATCGGCAGCGCGCAACGCACGAAAGAAATCTTCGAGTGTTTCCTGCACTTCTCGCTCTTACTCTGCTGACTTTCGAACCATCGTCGGAATGCGACGTTCGACAGACGTTATATCCTGCTCAAATTTTAGTAGCACGTTGAGCGTATCCCGCACTAAATCGCTATCCAAAGAATTCGCATGCATTAATAAGATTACGCGCGCCCAATCGATTGTCTCAGAAATTGAGGGCAGCTTTTTTAAATCTTCCTCACGGAGGCTTTGGACGAATTTTACCAACTGCTTTGTAAGCCTTTCCTCAATTCCAGGCACTCGAGAGGCAACAATCTCGCGTTCCAGCTTCTCATCAGGCAACGGTATATAAAGATGCAAGCAACGTCGCTTCAGGGCATCCCCCATCTCGCGCATATTATTTGACGTCAAGAAGACCAAAGGCGGCGTCTTGGCGACTATCGTTCCAATTTCGGGTATCGACACTTGAAATGCAGAGAGCACTTCTAGGAGAAAAGCTTCAAATTCCTCATCCGACTTATCGATTTCATCAATTAAAAGAACCGCTCCCTGGTCTTCCCGCAGGGCTTTCAAGAGTGGCCGTGGCTCCAAGAATTCTTCAGAAAAGAAAAGGTCACCAAAGCCCCGTAGACGCTCCATGGCCTGATCCATACCCTCAGTGCCTTCTAGCACATCGCCAACCTTATCTTTTAGGATCTGCGTGTAGAGAAGTTGTTTGCCGTACTTCCACTCATAGAGGGCCTTCGCCTCATCCAAGCCTTCATAGCACTGCATTCGGATCAACGGCAGACCGAGCCAGTTCGCGGTTGACAATGCCAATTCGGTTTTCCCGACACCGGCGGAACCCTCCACTAAGATCGGTTTATTCAAGTTCTGAGCTACGAAGACCGCCGTTGCGATCCGCCGCGAGGCGATATAGCCAACCGTCGACAGTCCTTCGATTATAGCATCGACTGAGGACAATTTCTCACTAATGGCAGTGAGAGTAGCGGAATCATTCATTTTGACTGGTCCATTCCTTATTTTATTAGATCTCGCGCCCGGCGTTCCGCGCGAATAGCGTGAGCGCCTCCCGCAATACTCGTCGTTTTGTTGATATCGCGTGTAAGAGCGGCGAGTTTTGGCGATGGCGTGATACCCATACGCCCGATAAACACCTCAACCCGCTGCTGCAAGCTCTTGATCCAATCACGCGCTGCCGTCGTTGCCGCTTCCACTGCTTCAGCATTCTCAATTGGATCGATATCAAGTAATTCCACAGCCCGATAGGAGAGCACAGATAAACCATCACTTGCGGCGGCAAGACTCCCAAGTTCGGCCATATCCTCTTTATCCAAATTACAATGGGCTGCTTCCTGACCCAGCTGCTTGATCTGAAAACGGTATGCACCCGCTTTATTGGCCCCAGATATTGCATCCTCAACCTTTCGCATTGGCAAAGAGAACTTTTCGAATGCATCCCCCTCCGTGCCAAGCAAAGCCTCCACCGGCACACACACGTTAGTAAACTGCATACTGCAATGGCAGGAAGGCCTCAGGAAATCAATTTTCACACCGGCGGTTTCTTTGACGCCAGGAGTTTTTCGGGGGACAAGAAAGGCTGAGTATTTTTTTTTGCCTTGGTCGATTTCAGTGATCGCAAGCAACAAAATCAAATCAGAAATTGGACCATTAGTAAGATATGCTTTCTCTCCATTAATAACGTAATGGTCACCATTTCGAACCGCTTCCGTCTTCAAATATTTCGGATGCGCACCTGCACCAGATTCGGAAACAGCGAAACACGGTGTTAAATCTCCTGCCGCCAACTTAGGGAGATATTGTTTCTTCTGCGCCCCAGTTCCGTGCCCATAAATGTGCAAACGAGCACACAATTGGCGGGCCATCCAAGCGCCTGAGAGAGCAAGATTTCCGCCCACTGCGGCGATAACTTCCCCAACCTGTGCCATCGCCCTTAGGTCACCACCCACGCCGCCATATTCCGGTGCTAGGCCGATAGCCGTCATTCCGGAGGTACCAAAGGCACGCAACAATTCCGCCGGCGGCTTCTCTTGCTTATGGAGATCCGCAATCGGTGCAATCTCATTTAAAGCAAATGCTTTCGCACGCTCACGAAGATGATACCTCAATGTTTCGATATCAGTTGTCGATCGCTCGTCCGTCATGCAAGGAGACATAGGTCATAGATCGGAATTGTCTCGTATTTGTCATCAAAGAAAGGAATTGCCGATGGCCATCCGAAAAATCGCCCGCATGGGCCACGAAATTTTGAAGGAAATTGCCAAACCCATTGCAGATCCTACGGCACCCGAGTTCAAACGCCTTGCGCAAGATTTGATCGACACTTGTGAAGATATTGGCGGCAATGGCATTGCTGCACCACAGGTCTATGAACCCGTCCGAATGTTCGTCTACCGTGTCCGAAAAGAGGTCATGCCCGTCGGTGCAAAAATGAGGGAAATCCCGTGGACTGTTGTCATCAATCCTAAAATCAAACCGATTACAGATGAAAAGAAGGCTTATTGGGAACGCTGCCTATCTCTACCTGGCCTCTTTGGCCAGGTTCGGCGTTTCACCAAAATTAGCTTCGAAGCGGTCGATCTCGATGGCGCTTGCATTGCATTTACAGCCCATCGGTTCCATGCCCGCCTGTTGCAGCATGAATACGATCATCTCGATGGCATTCTCTATCCAATGCGAATGGAAGATATGTCAACTCTCGGGTACGTCACAGAACTCGGACCTGCTGCCTACCCGCCGCTACCGAGAGACGCAGCCGACTTCGTAGACCCAACTTCTATTTGATCGCAAAGCCGCCCGTTAGATTTACAAATATTTGAAAACACGAAGCGTCGCCATGAAAACTGGCATACAATTTCGAAGATTTCTCGGCACTACACATAATGATTTTCGATTTAGCGGTGCCAACCATGGTAACCAACTGTATGGAAGATTAAATTAATAAGGGAAAGGGAATGAGGCACGAACTCTATAAACTACTATTCAATTAGCCTTCTTGAAGCAGAACTATATCTTTGGTTTGGCAAATCAGAAACTGAGAGAAACCCAAATGTCAAAGGCCATTCGATGCACCATATTGCGTGGGGGCACCAGCAAAGGCATCTACTTGAGAGAGAGCGACCTGCCAATTAACCCGGCGGCGCGGGAAAGGATGATTTTATCGATCTTTGGCTCACCCGACCGACGACAGATCGACGGTCTTGGGGGTGCTGATCCGTTAACAAGTAAAGTTTGCATCGTCGGGCCGCCGCCGGAAAACAACCCCCAGGCTGACAAAGCGCATCTCTCTTACACATTCGGACAAGTTGAGATTAATGAACCAGCTGTTGATTTTCGCTCTCTTTGCGGAAACCTCACGTCCGGTGTTGGCGCGTTTGCAATCTGGGAAAATATGGTGTCTCCAATCACGCCTATAACTACTGTGCGCATTTGGAATACAAATTTGAACAGCATGCTCTACTGCGAGGTACCAGTTGAAAAAAATCGCCCGTTGGAACATGGCGATTACACAATTCCAGGAGTGCCGGGAACAGGTGCCAAAATTCAAGTCGATTTTGCCGAAACCGCTGGACAAGGCGCTGGTGCTCTCTTACCAACCGACAACCCAATTGACAGGCTCGAGATTGCGGGGTTTGGGACGATCAATGCATCTCTAATCGATGTAGGAAACCCGCATGTGTTCATCCGAGCCAAAGACGTCGGCCTAAAGGGAACGGAAACAGCGGAAGAAATCGATAGCGATAAAAATCTTCTCGAATTATTGGAGGCTATCCGCTCGCATGCCGCCTATAAGATGGGCATGATCTCGGCGTTCGATCAAGGCAAACAGGAAAGTCCGGCCGCCCCGCTCATTGGGATGATCTCACCACCGCAAGATTACGCTGCGCCGCTCAACGGACGCACTGTTGCCGCATCCGAAAGCGATTTCCTATCGCGACTTATGTTCATGCAACAGATGCACAAAACCTACGCAGGGACCAGCACCGTTTGCACTGGTATCGCCAGCAAGATCCCAGGGACTATTGTGCACGAAGCCTGCCGAAAAGAGGCCCAAAAGCGAAAGGTAGTTCGCATCGGGCATCCAGCAGGCGTGATCGAAACCGAAAGCGTAGTCGAACTAACAGGCAATAACTACGAGGTACAACGTGCCACCCTCGGACGAACGGCCAGACGAATTATGGAAGGCGTGGTGTTTGTTTAATACTCACTGCCCATATGATCTATCTTAAGAAGCATGTGACAAACGTCTAAAGCACCGGCGCGTTCTCCGTACAGCCAGTTTCCCGTTCAAAGGCACGGGCCGCACGGAACAGTGTCGCCTCGTCAAAACTCCGGCCGACAATCTGATATCCTGTGGGCAATCCATTCCCCGTAAACCCGCATGGCACGCCAAGCGCCGGTAAACCTAAAAAATTAAAAGGCCGGGTACAAGAACCAAACCGCGCAATCATATCGAGGAAGCCTTGGTTGGCACTAATATCAGTATCTGCAATCGTGGGAACTGCCATGGGAACCGACGGTGCGATCAAAATATCGGCAACACTAAACACCTCATCTGTAAAGCCAGACAACAACTGTCCCCGCAAATTCAACGCTTCGATATATCGTGTACCCGGATAATAGAAGCCCTGCATCAAGCGATTGCGGGTCTGTGTGCCATAGTCTTCCGGGCGCTCACGCAGCCACGTCGAGTGATACGTAGCGGCTTCAACGCGTCCCAGCACCTCACCCAAGGCAAACCCATGCTTAATACCCGGCACTTCAACCTCGACAATTTCCGCGCCGAGTTTTTCGTAGATTGAGATACTCTCTTGGATCGCTTCGCGAACCTCATCGTCAACATCATCAAAAAAATGGTTCGTTGGCACGCCAAGGCGGAGCCCACTAACACCCCCTTCTATATCCGCCAGGTAATCGCCAACTGGTTCCCTACTGGTAGTCGGGTCATCGGGATCGTTGCCAGCGATGACCTGCGTAAAGACGGCACAATCCCTCACGGTTCTGCAGAGTGGGCCAACATGATCAAGACTAAATGAAAGTGGCATCGCGCCGTAACGACTGACCCGCCCATAGGTCGCCTTCATTCCGACCAGTCCATTGCAATACGCAGGTATTCGAATGGAACCTCCCGTGTCGGATCCAAGCGCGCCGTATACCATCCGACCCGCCACGGCCGACCCGGAACCACTTGAAGATCCACCCGTGATGTGATCCGTATTCCAAGGATTCCGCGGTGTACCGGCCATTTCATTGTGTCCGGTCGGACCCGTCGCAAACTCCACCATTTGCAGTCTAGCGACTTCCAATGCTCCCGCTGCATCAAGTTTCTTTAGAGCAGTTGACGTGATGTCAGGTACATAATCGGCACGAATTTTTGAACCACAGGCACTCACGCGTCCCGCTCGGTAATACATGTCCTTATGCGCCAGCGGCACTCCGTGCAACGGGCCGACCGGACCGCCTTTTGCCAGCCTCTCATCAGCCTTCTGCGCTTGTGCAAGTGCATCCTCAGCGTTGACATTAGCGATGCAATTTAGCGCTTCATTGTGACGTTCAATTCGCTGGAGCGAAGCCTCGGTAACTTCAACAGCGGAAAGTTCTTTGGCCGCGATCTTGTGCGCGACTTCAGTTAGGCTAAGTGCTGCAACTTCATCAACACTCATGCGTCGTCTCCTTTCGCTTTACCATCAAGATATGCGCGAAAGTTTGCCGGTTCAGCTTCAAATGCAACCTGACTGGCCGCCTCGCGAACCTGCGCCTCATGCAGCTTAACGCGGCGGAATACAGTGCTGGCGGAACCGGCATCGGGTTCGACTAATTGCACTTTCTTCGCCCATTCACGAAGGATTTCATCGTCGGTCATTTTGCCCTCTCTATAGGACCGGTGCTTTGTCGCACCATAAAGTTTCACGCTCATAGGCATGGCCGGCACGGAACAATGTTTTTTCATCGAATGGCCGCCCGATCAGCTGGAAACCAGTCGGTAGCCCGTTTGGCGTGAAACCACACGGCACCGATAAGGTTGGCAGGCCAAGGAAGTTAAACGCTCGCGTATTGTGCGTGATCGAAGCGATGGACTTCATGTAACCAGGTTTAGCGCCCACATCTGCTTCGTCAATACGCGGAATTTCAATGGGTATAACTGGCGCATGCAACATATCGACCTTTTCGAACACACTTCCACAAAAGTCCGCCAGTATCTTTGAACGAAGATTTAGGCCTTCGATATAACGCGTAGCAGAATAGTAAAAACCCGGCAAAAGTCGACTGAGAGTTTGCGCACCATAGTCCTCCGGCCGTTCGCGAACCCACTTACTGTGGTAAGTCGCTGCTTCCGTTGCCATTACGACATTGGCAAACCTATTCGCTGCCTCGATACTGTCAGCGTGAAGCGGCACTACCTCTGCCCCAAGCTCCCGATAAACATTGAGACTAGCCTCAAGCGCCTCGCGGACCGGATCCTCGACTGGTTCATAGCAATGGTTCTGTGGCACACCAATCCGCATTCCCTTCACACCATCGCAAATACCGTCTAAATAATTTGGCACTTCTCGGTGGCTAGTAGTCGGATCATTCGGATCATGCCCAGCAATAGCTTGAAGCATTAGCGCGCTATCTTTCACCGTCCTCGTCAACGGTCCAACGTGGTCCAACGAGTAAGATAGTGGCATTGCACCATATCGGCTAACGAGGCCATAGGTCCCCTTGATGCCAGCAAGGCCGCAACATTGTGCGGGCAAGCGGATCGATCCACCTGTATCCGAACCGAGCGCACCGTAAACCAAACGCCCCGCTACCGATGCGCCTGACCCACTCGAAGACCCCCCCGTAATGTGGTCAAAGTTCCAAGGATTACGTGGCGTGCCAACAACTTCGTTGTGGCCAGTTGGACCAAAAGCGAACTCCACCATATGGAGCCGCGCAATATCGAGCGCACCGGCCGCATCAAGACGCTGGATCGCAGTCGATGTCACCTCTGGCACGAAACCATCTAAAATTTTGGAACCGCAAGCAGCCACCCATCCCGCGCGGTAGTACATATCCTTATGTGCCAAAGGTACGCCATGCAGCGGCCCACGCACCTTGCCAAATGCTATATCTTCATCCGCCTTAGACGCGCTTTTTCGGGCCCCCTCGTGATCGCAATGGACCACAGCATGCAGCTTCGGGCCAAAGCTTTCTATTCGGTCAAGCGCCGCGTCCGTCGCTTCCAGAGACGAGATTTCTTTATTCGCAATTTTCTCAGCCACTTCGGCCAACGACATCGCTGTGATCACATTGTTACTCATTTTGGAGTTACTTCATCAGCGATTTTCTCGAGGGTACGCGTATATGAAGCGGGTTCGGTTTCGAAAGGCAGTGCCATTGCCGCTTCTCGAGCTTTTGCATCTTGGCGAATTACGGCCCTTAGGATGCCGTCTTCAGACCCTGCTTCGGGCGAAATGCCTTGAGTGACAGCTGCCCATTCCTTTAGATATGAAATATCGTCGCCCAAAATCCTCTCCGATCGCGCATTTGCTAACAAGTAGTGTTGTTTATCACCTTGATAGTCTTTGATATAGAACTGGAACGGGCCATAAAGAAGCCCTGAAGGTAGTTGCAGCCAAGTCCGGTAACCCCTGTAACTCTTGTTGCTTTTCGATCACCTTGGCGGAAATGTCCAACTCCATATCGGTAGCCAAACTAGCGATAGAATTTGCCAGCTATTTTTTTTGGATCTGTCTTTCAACGAATTCGACACGAAAGCAAAATCAATCTTCAATGTGTCAAAGGGAAATCGATGCAAATAGCTAAGGCTGGCATAACCCGTCCCTAAATCATTAATAGCCAAGAGAATTCAGAACTTCTAAAGTTTACCAAGTACCGTCGACACAGGGGAATGCTGCCGCTTTTTTGCTCATTTTTTTTAATAAGGCGACCCATTCACTTACAGGTGCCTTCGCTTCTTGGAGTGGTTGTGAGATGACATCAACTAAGGTCGGCACATCCGCTTCAACAGCGGCTTTTAGTGCTTCCTCTAGATCGACTGGGTCCCGAACCGTCCATGTCTTTATACCGTAAGCACTCGCAACCGCAGCATGATCCGTCCTCGTAAAGTCCACCGAGAAGTACCGACCATCGTAGCCACTTTTCTGCCCCGCCTTTATCCAGCCAAAGACACTATTTGAGATAACGATCATCGTCACCGGTATACCCAGTCGCCGAATGGTCTCCAGCTCACCGACCGCCATGCCAAAGCTACCGTCGCCCATAACTGCAACGCATTTAGATCCAGAACGGCCGTAATAGGCCCCCACAACCGCCGGCAAAGAAAATCCAAGTGCCCCGTGCGCTCGATTACTAATAAAACTCCGTCCTGTCACACAACTTTGGTAATACGCAGAAAAATATGGACACGGCGTACCAGGGTCTGCAACGACAACAGCGTCAGTCGGCAGAATGCGCTGTAAGGTATCCACGATCCGTTCGGGCCGAATTGGCACATCGGTTGAATTTGATAGCTCTTTGAACTCGATATACTTGTCTTTGCGTGCACGCGAGACCAATTTTTTCGCGCCACCAGCTTCTCGTGTTTCGACAGTTTCAAGCAAACTTGCAAGCGACAATCGGGCATCGCCTACAATCGCCGCATCGGGCCTGTAATTCGCGCCCATCACACCGGGGTCAACATCGATATGAATGATCTTAGTATTTCCGGGAGTTGGATGCTGCCATCGCTCCGTTGTTACGGAGCCAGCGCGGCAACCAACAAAAATAATGAGATCAGCAGCATCAACGACGTGGCGGGTTGGCATAGTGCCACCGTTGCTGCCAACTACGCCCACTGACAACGGATGATCATCAGCAATACTACCCTGACCACTGATCGTTGTTGCCACTGGTGTGTCAATCTTATTTGCAAGTACTTCTAATTCCTTTTCCGCGCCAGATATCACAACACCACCGCCACAGATAAAAAGAGGTTGCTTTGCCTCGCTAATCAGTTCTGCTGCTGTTTTGATGGCGTCTGGTTCTGGCCCTGTTCGTCGCGCTGGATATCGACCATATTCTGGCTCGGCCCAAATTTCTGCTTCATCCAAAGGTTGAGACTGCACGTCAAATGGCAATCCAATATGGGCTGCACCGGGGCGGCCCGTCGTCATTTCTCTAAATGCACGACGCATAACACGGGGTATATCTGCAGCATTGTCGATCACCTGTGTAAATTTTGTTAACGGACCAAACATCGCCTCCTGATCCAGCTCTGTCAGCGTATATCGGCCTCTTCCAGTTAAAGAGATATCAGTTGTGATGGCGAGCACAGGTATTGACGATTCGTTCGCCTCAACCAAACCCGGCGCGATATAGGTGGCCCCACCACCAGATGGACCCTCACAAACCCCAACTCTACCGGTCACTCGCGCGTAAGCATCCGCCATGTAGCCCGCATGTCGTTCATCTCGCGTCAAAACGTGGGTAATGTTCCCCCCGGTCCGATATAGCGCGTCATAGAAAGGTAAGCTCGTGTCGCCACAAAGTCCGAAGATCACGTTCACGCCATGCAATTGCAGCATTCGAACCATCGCTTCGCTGCCTGTTATTTGATTTGTCGTCACTTTCTATCTCCTTATTTCTGTTCTCGTGATGCTACTGTTTTTCATGAATCTCAAATTAACGTATTGGCAGTTGATGTTTAGGTTCTGCGAAGCAGTGGGGATGCAATAAATCATATTGGTGTAAGGCCAACCGCGCGACCGGTACAATATGCCCAAAACCAACCTAACTGGTTGCCCTATACAGTTCACGCTCCGTCGCTCTTGTCGGCGTAGGTGAAACGCCCTGAGAAAATAATTCGACAATTCACGAATACCTTCAAAAAAGCACGAATATCCCGGCTATATTTTTCCTGTAAATCCGTCGCGGGATGAATTTTACGGCATTCATGGTCGTCGTGGTTTGCCAAGAGGTGGCTAGGACAGTCTGGCCAACGCAATCGCGCCATATCCAACTTAGCTAATTCGGAGGCCGTAAACGTGTCGGAAGCGGCGATAAATCCATTGATCATAAAATCGGATTTCATTGTTGCCTTATGCGGCATGTTAATGCGCAATCATTAGAAATATGCGCTCATTTTTTCCCCTTAGCTTTCTTATTGCGGCGTAGCACCAAACTGCTTAGGTGTATACTTATGGAATATAAACATGGCCAAGGCTTCCCGCTTAAACCGATGGTTTATGGACTTCGCAAACGGTGTCCGAGTTGCGGACAGACGCCAATATTTAAAAAATACCTTCAGCCGGTAAATTTTTGTAACGTTTGCAAAATTGATATTGGCCAACACCGCACTGACGACCTAGCACCATATATTACGATTTTAATCGTGGGACATATCGTTGCACCCATGCTCTTGCTATTGGAAAAACTCTATGACCCACCTCTATGGGTGCATTATTCAATTTGGCCCGCTCTCACTATCATATTGACACTTTGGTTTCTGCAACGTGTAAAGGGGGCCGCCATAGCACTGATGTGGCATCTCAACCTAAAGGGTGATGAATTTCAATAAAATCTAGGATTGGTGAGTTTTTAACCTAAATTCACCGTTATGATTTTAATCAGGATTAATAAGAATTTTTAGGCTAATTCGCCCTTTAAGTTAGCAAAGTGGATTCCAAATAACCCAAAAGTCACAGTAAGTTTTAACAACGGTGTAAGAAATGACGGATAGCGAACGATATATCGAGTGGAATGGGGAAAATGATCCGAGGGCAATAAACGTTCTCCGAAATCCTGGCGGCGTTATCGTCAGCCCGACAAAGGTCGGTTATATAATTATGACGACTGATGCTGAAGGATTAGATCGAAAATTCGATATCAAGGATCGTGCCCGAAACAAGCCCGGTGTCGTACTTTGTAGTTCGCTGGATCAGTTAAAAAAACTAGCAGTTCTAAATGATGAAATATTTCAGTTTTACCAAGCACACTGGGACAAGGATATTCTTCTAGGGTGTATTTTGCCGTGGTCGGAACAAGGCAAAAACTTCATCCCTAAAGACGGATCAAATGAATTTATGATGGACACCCGAGAGACAAGCTGTTTTGTCATAAGGTTTGGAACTCCATCAGAAAAATTGGCAAAAACCCTCTGGGAGGAGGATAAAAAGCTTTCTTTTGCCAGTTCAGCTAACCCATCGGGGCAGGGAAACCGTGGTGTTATCGCTGGCGTTGGTACTAAAATTGAATCGGGTGTCGACCTGATTTTAGGCGCTGACAGTTACGTTGCTTCCATGCAACCTGATAAAAGCGAAGAAACACGCTACGAGCAGGGCGTAATGATTTCGATGGTGGATCAAGATGGTAAATTAATTCCCGAGCAAAAAGGCGAAAGAGGTATTCTTCCAGCGCCAGTTTTAATACGCAAAGGACTAAGTGTTGATCGGATTATTAACCTACTTGCCGAACATTTTAATACTTGGGATTACAGACAAGGTTTTTACTATTAATTAATAAACGGGGCAGTAACTACGTCAATTCCGGTTATAGAGCCATCCATAATCGGCTTTATGAGCTGCCTCAAATTTTACAAACTGCTCGTCGTATTCTCGGGTTACACCAAAATCGTCTAACCCGTTCAGCATCCTATATTTGTCGAACGGGTCAATTTCGAACGAATAAGATTTACCCTCTGGCCCGGAAACGTTTTGAGCATCCAAATCAAATCCGATTTCTGCACCAGGATCATTATGAAGTTGTTGCCGCAGATTATCACAATCTTCACGCGAAAGACGGACAGGCAAGACGCCCCATTTTAAACAGTTATTGTAATGTATATCCCCAAAACTGGGCGCTACAACAGCGCGAATTCCGTTTGCATTTAATGCATAAACAGCCCCTTCGCGTGACGATCCACACCCCCAATTAATATCCGCGACGACAACCGTGCCCTCGTTGTAGGGTGTCTTGTTGTACACAAAATTCGGATCTTTCCTCAGATCATGCCATAAAAATGTATGCATATCCGGATCACTCCGGTCCTTGCGCAAGAAACGAGCTGGGATGATCTGATCCGTATCGCAGTTGATAATATCAATCGGAATACCGATCCCCTTAAACGTCGTGAAAGCCTCCATAATCTATCCCTCCATCAATTTTCGGACATCAGTGAAGGTGCCCGTAACAGCTGCCGCCGCTGCCATTGCTGGGCTAACCAAATGCGTCCTGCTACCAACACCCTGTCGACCCCGAAAATTTCGGTTGCTTGTCGATGCCGAACGCTCGCCTGGCTCTAATAAATCACCGTTCATACCGACGCACATTGAACATCCTGGCAGGCGCCATTCCATCCCCGCCTCCGTGAAAATTCTATCTAGACCCTCAGCTTCTGCCTGCTTCTTAACAAGACCCGAACCGGGCGAAATCAATGTCGAAATCACAGCGCGACGGCCCTTTGCAACAGCTGCAGCCGCCCTCAAGTCCTCTATTCTTGCATTTGTGCAAGAACCGATGAATACCTTATCAACTTTGATTTCATCTATGCGTGTACCAGGTTTCAAATCCATATAATCCAGGGTCGTCTGCATCTCAGCACGTTTCTCAGCATCTTGCTCAGACGACGGCTCTGGAATGGTAGCGGTCACAGGCGCCGCCCATTGAGGTGAATTTCCCCAAGTCACCATGGGAGCGATGTTATCACCATCAACTCTGTGTTCTGTATCAAAAGTGGCATCTTCGTCCGAAGGCAAAGTGCGCCAAAAGTTTACAGCCTTCTCCCATGCGGCACCCTGAGGTGCATAAGGACGCCCGCCAACATACTCTAATGTCGTATCGTCCGGCGCCACCATCCCAATTCGGGAGCCCGCCTCGATGGTCATATTGCAGAGGGTAAGTCGACCCTCCATCGATAAGTCACGGATGGCGGAGCCAGCATACTCAATGGCATGGCCGGTGCCACCGGCAGCGCTAATTTGACGAATAATCGCGATAATCACATCCTTACCTGATACGCCGAACCCAAGTTTTCCATCGACGGTAATCCGCATTGTTTTAGGGCGGCGCTGCCAAATCGCTTGCGTTGCAAGAACATGTGCCACCTCTGACGCACCGATACCAAAAGAAATACAGCCAAGCGCGCCATGTGTCGAAGTATGACTATCGCCGCAGCAAAGAACGATTCCCGGAAGGGTAATTCCTTGCTCGGGACCGACGACATGGGCAATTCCTTGGCGCTCATCAAGCCAGGGAAACAGAGTAACGCCAAACTCCTCACAATTTTTGTCTATCGCCATTGAAATCTCAGTCGCACGGGGGTCTGGAACATCCCGCAAATCAACGGACTTCGTGGGCGTGTAGTGATCCGGTGTCGCAAATGTTTGCTTGGGCCGGCGGACGGTTCTTCCATGCTCACGCAATTGCCCGAAAGCGTTAAACGACCCATCATGACAAAGGTGACGATCAATATAAATAAGAGACTGACCGCCCTCGCGTTCCGCGATTACATGCCGGTCCCAAATTTTCTCAAACAACGTTTTGCCGGCCATGGCTACACACCTCTCAATATTTTTGATTTTTCTCCAATTAAAAATTTAGCGTTTGCTTTAGTGATAGCAAATTTGAACATTCAAATTTTTCGTTTGCCAAAATCGTGCTAATATACATCACAACAGTCTATCATTGTTTATCACTTACCGTTTCCACTGATCGAAGTTAAATATTTGATCGACAATAAGGATTAATTCTTGTTGAACACCTGGATCAAAGAAACCGTTCATGCTGAAAAGAATGACGGGATATAGCAGCGAGATTTCACGTCATAGGCAGGGCGCGCTATTTGGCGAGAAAATATTTTGGCAATTGGGTGACGTTTAGCGAATTAGTCCCCATTACCCTGATCCAAACCCATGCCACCCTTCAGTGCGTTAGCCCCCTAACTCCATGAATTTAATACAATTGCAACCAATGAGATAAATTGTCTATCTCGGTGTTACCCCATTTAACAGCAGAGACGCAAAAGCAGCCGCCCGACTGTTCCGTTATTTGCTTGCCTTGTCGATTTTCGCAATGTCGTCGGCATCAAGGGTCAAGGTCGCCGCTGCTGCCAGCTGCGCCAACTGATCCATATTAGTCGCGCTCGCTATCGGTGACGTCACGCTAGCGCGGGCCATCAACCAGGCTAACGCGATCTGCCCCATCTTGGCTTCATGCTTTTGCGCCACCTCATCCAAGGCATCTAGTACACGGAAGCCATCCTTCGTAACATATTTTTCGACCCTCGGAGCACGGATGCGTCCATCCATATCGGCCTTCGATCGGTACTTACCCGTCAGGAAAACGCTTGCCAGTGAATAGAAGCCAATGACGCCTACATTCTCTTTTTCACAAAGCTCTTCGAGCTCACCCTCAAAGGTGTCGCGCTCAACAAGGCTGTAGAGCGGTTGAAGGCTCTGATAACGCGGTAAACCTTTGACCTTGCTTGCATCAAGCGATTCCTTCAAGCGTGACGCACTGAAATTTGAGGCACCAATCTCCCGCACCTTGCCTTGCTCAATTAGTTTTGCGTAACCCTCGAGAGTCGCATCAACCGGCGTATCTTCGTCGTCTTTGTGTGATTGATAAAGGTCAATATAATCAGTTTTGAGTCGCTTTAGAGATTCTTCTACTGCCCGCATCATATAATTCGGTGACAGGCCAACTTTGCCCTCCCCCATATCCATACCAAACTTGGTCGCTAATATGATTTTGTCGCGACAGCCCCGGCTTTGGAGCCATTTACCCATAATCGTTTCAGACTCACCACCATTGTTACCATCGTGCCACCGAGAATAGACATCCGCCGTATCATAAAAATTGAACCCAGCGTCGAGCCAACCGTCCAAAAGGCGAAAGGACATTTCCTCATCAGCTGTCCATCCAAAAACATTGCAGCCGAAGCAGATTGGTGAAACTTCGAGCGAAGATGTTCCAAGTTGGCGGTATTGCATGCGTCTTACTCCTAATTCCGCGATTGATGAGTTACCGTCGGTGTAGCGCAAAACCTTTAGAAAGTCATCCCAACTAGACTATTAGACTATAGATTAACCGCTCGCTAATCTTTGATGCGTTAACTAAGAGGATTAACTTTATGCCAAATTTTTCTGGTCGCGTTTCTTTTGTCACTGGAGCCGGGTCGGGTATAGGTCAAGCAATGGCACTGACGCTTGCTGCGGAAGGTTCCACGGTAGTGTGCTCAGATATCAACGAGCAAACAGCTCAAGCTACAGCCGCACGTTTGGAAGAATTAGGCGCCAGCGCTATAGCAAATGGACTGGACACCTCAGACGAAGAGGCGTTCAAGGAAGCTCTCGTTAAAACACAACGCGATCATGGGCGTCTCGATGTCCTAATGAACAACGCCGGCGTGGCCGGTAGGGATTGGGATACAACCACGGCCATTAACTACTCGGGTGTATTTTATGGCCTCCTGCATGCTTGCCCAATCATCGCAGAACACGGAGGAGGTGCCGTCGTTAATACAGCGTCAGTCGCAGGATTGGGCGCTTTGATGCGCCAACAAAGCAACTATCACAAGGATTTAGCAGCCGTGACCGGTGTCGCCTCTTATGTTGCTGCAAAACACGGTGTCATCGGCCTGACAAAACAATTCGCTGTCGCATATGGCGAGGCTGGCGTCCGGGTGAATGCGATCTGCCCAGGCTACATCGAAACGCCAATTATAACCGAGCGCCTAGCCCACGATCGCGGGCGCGAGTACCTAGAAGACCTGCACCCAATTGGGCGACTTGGCAAACCGGACGAAGTCGCAAAAGTGGCAGCATTTCTCGCAAGCGAAGATGCATCCTTCGTAACCGGTGTCGCAATGCCCGTCGATGGCGGCTATTCTGCCCGTTAAAATTCATCATTTGAACAACCGCAAAATCTCCAACTAAGTTTTAAAATTAATGATTTCGCCCATCCTTGGTCTTTATTTGAGCGATAGGCAAATCATAAGCAATGCGCAGATTGAACCCGCGGAGGATAGTTTCAATTCATTTGAACTGCATCGGCTGCGAAAAATCTATCACATAATGCACGGTCTTTTTAACTGAGCAATGCGCATATTTGCTATGCGTTCACTGTTCCCGCCTCGAAGCGAAAACCTAGATTGATAGATAGACAGTCATACTCAAACGCGAAGGAACCTGATAATGGCCCGTATCGCAATCGCCGGTTTTATGCATGAAACTAACTGTTTCGTTCCAGACGTCACCGATTTCGAGAATTTTGCCAATCCGCCCGATCGCTCGGGTATTTTACGAGGCGAGGACATTCTAAAGACCTTTGCAAAAAGAGGCGCATCGACGGCTGGATTCCTGAATGCTAGCGAAAACAACCATGAAATCGCTCCACTTCTTTGGACCAGCACTACACCCGGCGGCTACGTTACCAAAAACGCCTATGAACGGATCACTGGGGAAATAATAGCAAGGCTCTCGGATGAGCTACCCGTCGACGCAGTATATCTGGATCTGCATGGCGCAATGGTTTCTGAAGAATACGAAGACGGCGAAGGAGAATTACTTCGCCGCATCCGAGCCGTAGTCGGCGAAGAAGCGCCAATTGTTATCAGCCTGGACTATCACGCCAATGTCACTGCTCAAATGGTGCAGCATGCGGATGCAATTTTACCCTATTGGACATACCCCCACGTAGATCAATTTGATACCGGTAAGCGAGCCGCAGTCGCAATGCAGAGGTTGCTGGTAGATGGTAGGCCGCAGGGCCGAGCCCTCCGTCATCTTCCTTTTCTATTGCCATTGAATTTCCAATGCACCTTGGTCGATCCCTCCAAAGGAATAGTGAAAGCGGCAAGAGCGCGCCTTACTGAAGATATGCTCTCACTCGCCTACCTTGCCGGATTTCCACCGGGCGACCTTCGTGAATGCGGCCCAACCGTCAGCGCCCATGCTTACAGCCAAGAAGAAGCGGACGCCGCTGTGGATGAGATTGCACATCTTATCGCCCTTAAAGAGGCTGAATTTGCTGAACCTCTTTTAGCCCCTGATGAAGCTGTTAAGGAAGCCATGCGTATTGCGACCAATGCATCCAAACCTGTTGTCATTGCCGATACACAAGACAACCCCGGTTGTGGTGGCACAGCAGATACGGTCGGTATGTTGGAAGCATTAGTGCAGAACAAAGCACAAAATGCGATTTTTGGCGTTGTCAAAGACCCCGATGTCGCAACAATGGCGCACCAAGCTGGCGTCGGTGCTGAGATAGAGACCAACCTTGGTGGGCAGGCAGACTTACCCAACGTGATTCCTTATCACGGACGCTTCAAAGTTGAAGCAATCAACAATGGCGTCTATCAGACCACCGGCCCGGTCGCACAAGGAAAGGTGCACAATGTCGGCGCCGCGGCGTTACTCTCCATCGGGGGCGTCAAAGTAGCAGTGGCAAGCGAACGTGTTCAAGCGCATGACCGATCGGTCTTCGAACACTTTGGCATCGTGCTGCAAAACCTGGATATTATTGTTGTAAAAAGCACGGCACATTATCGCGCCCATTTTGACCCAATTGCTGAAACCACCTTCGCTGCGATCGCGCCAGGCGGCCATGGCGCCAACCCCGTTGACTTCCCCTACACAAAACTGCGCGACGGCGTACGCTATTATCCGCTGGGTCCTATGCGAGGCGGATAACCACATTTAAACAAACGAGACGCAAGCAGCTGGAATTGAAAATTTTTGCAGCGTAACTATGCGCTCATGAGTTTACTCATCCTTCAATAGGTTAATAAATTTTTACGGCCAAAATACTTTTAAGACCCTGCTCGGATTAACTGCCAGACACTCTCGCTCGTGATCGGCATGTCAATCTCGTCAACCCCAAAACCAGATAACGCATCCAAGACCGCATGCACAACCGTTTGCGGTGCACCAATACAACCCGCTTGCCCAGACCCTTTCACACCCAGCGGATTAGCTTTGGTCGGAGTGCCTTCCAAGTGAATTTCCAAATCGGGAAGCTGGCTCGCGCGCGGTAACCAGTAATCCATCATTGATCCTGCAAGCAATTGACCCGAATCCGTATCGTACGTGCAATTCTCACCAAGCGCTTGTCCAATCCCCTGAACCAGACCACCTTGCACCTGCCCCACTGTGAGCATTGGATTGACCAGATTACCATAATCGTCGACGGCAATGTAGCGCATAAGTTCAACTGCGCCGGTCTCTGGATCAATCTCAACCTCCGCCGCCTGGCAGCCGTTTGGGAAAGTAAAAGGCACGTCTTCATTGAACACAAAAGTATCGAGCTCAGCATCACCCGCCTCTATAACCACGTCAGCCAAACTGACGGATTGTCCGGTGGACAAAACGGTAAATTTACCTTCAGCAAAAGTTAGTTCGGTATATTCCGTCTGCAGCAACCGTGCGGCAATGAATTTTGCTTTTTCTAACGCCTCGTCTATCGCACGAACCATCGCCCCCCCACCCATATGCATGGAACGTGCACCACCATGGCCAAAACCAACACGGATCTCTCGGGTGTCGGCCTGTATATAATGAAAAACTGCCATTGGCAGTCCTAACCGATCGGCCGCAATTTGCTTGTATGACGTTTCGTGGCCTTGGCCGTTTGACTCGGTGCCGACCCGTAATTCAATCTGGCCATCTTTCCTAAAGTTAATCTCAGCACCTTCTTGAGGTGCACCCCGAGACGTCTCAAGAAAAGACGAAATGCCTAAACCACGGAGCTTGCCAGCTGCTTCGGACGCCATTCGTCGTGTGGCAAAGCCATTACGGTCTACAAGACGCACAACATCATCAATATTTGGCCCAAACCTGCCACAATCAAAAGTGAGGCCTTGCGATGTCTCGTATGGAAAATCGACAACCACATTCTTACGGCGTAATTCGACTGGATCGAATCCAAACCTTCGTGCAGCTGCCTCAATCAGGCGTTCAGTAATAAAATTTGCCTCAGGTTTACCAGCTCCGCGATAAGCATCTACTGGCGCGGTATTTGTGAACACACCGTGCGATTCTGTATAGATTGTAGGTATGACGTAACCACCCCCAATAGCCGTCAACGCCGCCCGTGTGGATGCGCCTGGTGAAGCCCCGGACAAATAGGCACCCAAATCAGCCACCATCACTGCATCTAAAGCCAGAAATTTTCCGTCCTTATCAAGCGCGAGACGTGCTTGGGACCGAATGCCCCGTCCTTGGGTTGCAGCTGCAAATTCTTCACCTCGGTCTCCAGTCCATTTAACCGGTCGGCCGAGTTTCCGAGCCGCCCACAGCAATAAAACCCATTCCGGATATACAAAGTTTTTGAGGCCAAAACCTCCGCCAACGTCGGGGGCTACAATCTCAAGCTTGTCCTCGGGCACATTCAAAATGGCACTAGCCATCGGATCCCGAATGCCGTGCAAACCTTGTGCGGAACATGTGAGCTTATAGCTGTCATGCATCTCATCGTATTCGCCGATCCCGGATCGCGGTTCCATGGGTGCTGCCGAAATCTTATTATTTACGATATCAAGTTCAACAACATGCTTTGCACTAGAGAATGCTGCGTCTCTGGCAATTTTATCCCCTTTAGGGAATCGAAAAATCAAATTACCTGGCGCATCTTCCCACAACTGAGGGGCACCATTCTGCAGCGCAGCATACGCGTCGACGACCGCCGGCAATTCTTCATACTCAATGACGACCTGCTCCGCCGCCATTTCCGCATTCTCTTTACTATCTGCAACAACAAATGCGACTTGGTCGCCCACATAACGAACCCGTTCACGCGCTAAGGCCGGACGCGGCGGGACAAAAAGTCCTGCTTCCGGAGGCAGTGCAGCACTGCACGGCAAATGCCCGACACCATCTGCCGCAAGATCTGTTTCCGTATAGACCGCAGCAACACCTGCCACCTCGAGAGCAGCGCTGATATCAATATTCTTAATGATGGCGTGCGCATACGTGGACCGAACTACTGCGCCATATAGTTGATCGGCAATATTGATATCGTCCGCATAGACAGCAGAGCCTGTTAAAAATCTTTGATCTTCGAAACGGGGGACAGATAGCCCAGTTTTGGCGTCAGACACTCGCTAATCCTTGTGTTTTACAAATCTTTTCCGAAATAAAAATCTAGTCGTATGACTTGAAATGCTTGCTCAACGCCAAGCCTTGGCGCTGATACGATGATCCAATGCGCGTGCCATAAATTTTATCCGGCACATCCATCAACTTATCGTATAATAGCGAACCAACAACCTGACCTTCTTCTACAAGAAAAGGTACCTCGTGAGAACGAACCTCTAGGACTGCCCGCGAACCGGCACCGCCGCTTGCGGCAAAACCGAACCCCGGATCGAAAAAGCCAGCGTAGTGTACCCGAAATTCACCGATCAATGTGTCGTAGGCGACCATTTCAGCAGCATATTGCGGCGGAACGCTTACAGCTTCACTCGACGCCAGTATATAAAAGTCACCCGGATTCAAAATTAGATGCTTATGTTCTCGTGCGAAGATTGGCTCCCAATAGTCGATCGGATCGTAGTACCCTGTATTCTCGACGTCGATAAGGTCCGCATTCTGACGGGCCCTGAACCCGAGAAGTCCATCCGTCTGCTCCCCCTTCATATCCACGGTAAGAGGAATGCCCTTAAACGGCCCCTTCTTATTAAGGTCTCGGTCAACAAGACGGTATTCCTCCTGGAGCCGGTGATGCATAGCTGCGCTGAGTGTCTCTGTTCCACGGCGAAGCCGAAGTTGGTTAAGTCGTGTACCCTTTCTAACAACGACGCTAAAGGTACGGGGCGCTATCTCCGCATATAGTCGTCCGTGATAACCTTCCTTGACCTTATCAAACACTTCGGCTTGATCGGTGATTAGACGCGTCAAAACGTCAATGCGGCCCGTAGAACTTTTAGGATTGGCCAACCCCCAAACGCGCGACGGCAATGCCAAGTACTCAAGCAGTGGGACAATATAGACGCAACCAACCTCAAGGACGGCACCATCTGTAATATCAATGGCATGCATGCCAAACTGACGAATGCGGTCTTCGACTGTCGACTTATTACCCGGCAGAAAACTTGCACGAAGGCGGTACGCCGTAGACCCAAGTCGAAGGTCAATGCTTGCAGGCTGAATTTGGTCAGGAGGGATATCTTCTAAGCCCTGTATATTCTTTGAGCGAACAAGTTCCCGGATCGCATGTGACGGAAGAATTCCTGTTCCCGTAGTACTCAGTACGACATCATCGAGACTTTCTTTTTTGGGAACTGATACAGTAGCTTGATCAATCATACGATTGCCTTAAGGGGTACAGACCTATTCGTAGGCAGGGTATGCCGCCATTACGCAAAAGTTCAACTATGGCGAGAAAAGTTGAAAATGTGAATGTTAATCGTCATGTCTCAGCCGGAAATATCTCTTTAACTCATTGTAATAAAGTTATTTTATGATTTCGCAACCAATTTTTAAAATGACAAAACGCTACTGATTACAATGAAATTTCTAGTATGAATTATTATTTGGCGCACGAAATCGCGAATCGCTCGGTATTTATAATGCTGGTCTTTGCAACTCCCAGGTAAATAATTAGCTAAAGTGCGCGTGCCACCGGTGTGGGTCAAAATGAAAGATGTTGATGCTGCCCCAGAGAAGGCACCCAAACCGAAAACTAAAATGATCGCCACAAGCAAAAATTAGCAGGCTCAATCCGACTTCATACAATTGCAAGAATGAAGCGACTATACACGAAAATCGCTAACATTGGCTGGCACAGCTCTAATGGGCAAACAAACACTAAAATAACCTCGATCTCGGGTGGCTTTGGACGGGATGAAGCATTTGTTTAATCTAATTGCGCCTGCTTCTGAGATTCGTAATCCACTGGAATAATTACATAACTTTGACACCTAATGTCTCTGACCCACACTCTCACCAGGTCTAAAAACTTTCTTCCTACCCGAAAACACCTTCCGCCCGCAGCGCGTTAATTTCGTCGGTGGTATATCCAACTTCTTTTAAAATTACGGTATTGTGTTCACCTGGCATGGCCGGTGCCCGAGACACTTTCCCTCCACCATAAGCAAGCTTAAAACCGGGTCCGACGAGGCGCAAATTGCCAAGGTCGGTCTCAATGGTCTGCAGTACATCGCGGTGTGCCAACTGCGGATGGTTCACTACTTCATCGATTCGCCAAATTTTTGCGGCTGGCGCACTGACAGCATCAAGGCGTCTTTGCCAGGTATCTACATCTTCCTCTAAAAGTTTCTCTTGCACAATTTCACGAAGTGCTTCTGCATTCTCGCGCCGAGTATTCCAGTCGAGAAAGCGAGGGTCTTCTAAAATATCTTCACGGCCGATCTCCTTAGCCAATGCTCGAAACTGCCCTTCAGAGTTCACAGCAAGCAGCATATACCCGCCCCTTACCCGATAGAGGTCAGCCGTCGCCTTCCGACTGACCGCCTGATTTCCCATTTGAACCTGCTCTATGCCAGCCACTGTGTATTCGCACACTGCTGGTGAAAGGAAGGTCAGTGCTGCGTCGAGCATGGAAACGTCAATTAATTGTGGCTTACCGGTACGCATCCTTTGAAATAATGCGCTGGAAATCGCAAACGCGCCCGTCATACCACCAATAGCGTCACAAACAGCAAATCCCGCGCGCGTCGGCCCCGTCTCTGCCTGACCCGTAATCGACATTATACCGGAGGTCGCCTGTATTCGGCCATCATAGGCCGGTGTATTTTTCTCAGGTCCATCCTGGCCAAAACCTGATATGGCACAATAAATCAAGGTCGGATTAATTTCTATTAAAGCTTCATAGCCAATACCAAGCCGGTCCATAACCCCCGGCCGAAAGTTTTCCATCACAATATCGGCGTCTTTCACCAGGCGCTTCACAATTTCTACGGCTTCCGGCTTCTTTAGATCAAGAGCAACATTCCTTTTATTCGCATTCGTAGCCACCCACATTGGCCCCATCGATCTCGCTGACCAATCCGGCGCATGCGCGGAAAAGCGAAATTCCTCACCCCCCGGCCGCTCTACCTTAACAACGTCCGCCCCATGTAACGCAAGTTGATAACTGGCAAAGGGGCCCGCGTATACCTGCGTAAAATCAATCACGCGGACCCCGTCAAAGGGTTTAGTCATGCCGGCGCCCTACTCAGCAGCTGCCGCTTTGATATCACGCTCACGACGCTCTTTTGCTATTTGTTTGTTACGGTCAAACTCCGCCCGTCGGCGCCCAATCTCCTCATCAGACATCTGCTCAATATTGCTGAAATCCAATTTCCAGCTTGCATCCTCGCTCCAACGAAGTGGTGATTGCACCGTCGTCCGCGGTCCAACCGCTGTTTCAAGAACCTTCAATGCGAGTTCCATCGTGAAAGCCTGCGATTGAATATCGTTGGGCTTACCAGCCGCATTCCCTAGTGGAAAATCACTAAAGAGGAAACGCGGCACACCGACATGCTCAACGATGTCTTTGCCACAACCCATTATAACCGTGGGAATGCCGTTAGCTTCAAGGTGACGTGCAATCAGACTCACGGTCTGATGACACACTGGTCAGTTAGCGACAATGACAGCGAGATCACCGCCATCTTGATGTATTCGTTCGAAAATTTCGGGACAATCAACCTCAATTGTCCGCTTCTGGCTGCGGTTTGTCGGCGCACCATAAAAACGCTCCGTAATACCACCAACTACACCTTCATCTGCCAATCGCTTCAACTGTTTCAATGGGAACCAGGTCCGCATATCCTCAGCCGTCGTATGATTGCGATCGATGCCGATATGGGAAACCCGCAGATCAGGTTCGGTTTCAGTTTTATCTGTATAGACGGTGTAAAACTTGGCCGCTGAATTATATGGTGCGCCTGGACCCTGATCGCCTTTGTCCGGTTGGTAGGGCGCCGCAGTCGTAACCAATGCAACGCGGCTTTCCGATAAAGGTTTCTTTAAGTGCGTGAACGGTACATCGCTATACTGTGCCCAGCGGTAGGACTTCCCGTAGCCAAGCGTCTGATAATACGACGTAATCCTATGCAAATAGGGTATCGGTCGGTCAAACTCTTTTGCAAATCCGAAATTGTTTTCGGCTTCCGACATACTTGTCTCCTATGAAGGTCGAAGCAGTTTCTCCCATAGATATAAGCCTTCGATCTGAAATCGTCCAAATTGAAAAGCATTTATCCGTTTCTTTAAAGAAAATATATGCACAGAACTAAAGGGGCGAAAAATGATCACGCAACTTGACTTACGCCACACAACCATCCGTTTTCCAAAGACCGAAGAAGTGGGATTGGATGATTATATTTAATTGTTTTGTCGAAAATTCACACAAAACATCTAGAATCGAATTTTAGCCACTTGGCAAAACAACATTAGCGTTCGTCGGCCTTAATCATTAATGATCCAGATGGAGCCCCCTTGCCGATGCAGGCACCAAATCGATTATCTCTGATAGGAGATTGTCAATTTTTACTAATATAACGACCCATCATGAACGCCTCCGATAAAACCCAAGATGATTTTACAATCCAACCGCTATCAAAATTGATGGGCGCGGAAGTTAATGGGATTGATTTGCGTTTCAAATTCAACCCCAAGACTAAAGCCCGGATCCATAGTGCTTTTCTCGATCACCAACTATTGGTTTTTCGCGATCAAAGTCTCACAAAAGATGAACAGGTCGCATTTACGAAACAGTTTGGCACTTTGGAGCGCCATGCCCTCCGCAACCGCGGTACCAATAGCCATCCATTGGTCCATATTGTCAGCAATTTAGGAAATGATGGTAAGCCAATGGGCCGGGTGCGCTCCGATATGTGGCACACAGACAAATCATTCCGGCCAAAACCATCTATGGCGACGATTTTGCACGCACAAGTTCTACCACCTAATGGCGGTGATACGGTTTTTGTGAATATGTACGCCGCCTTCGAAGCGCTTAAACAAGAAATGAAAGACAAAATCCAAGACCTTAAGGTCGTGCATTCTTGGGCGTTATCGAGAGAGAACGAGGGTCGCCTTGTTAGCGAGGAGGAAAAAGCGGACGCGCCGGACAATATTCACCCACTTGCGCGTCAGCATCCCGAGACCGGCCGGATAGCTATCTTCGCCGGCATGCATGCAAGCCACATCGACGGATGGCCATTTGAAAATGGGCGCAGCCTGATCCTGCAACTAGAAGCACATGCAACGCAACCGGCATTTCTCTTTCGGCATAAATGGAAAGCGGGTGACGTATTGATGTGGGATAATCGGTGTCTTCTTCATCGTGCAGAGGCAAATTTTGACGCATCAAAATACCAACGTATCATGCATAGAACTTGCTTACGTGGAACGCCAACAAGCTAGAGCAACTTTATATTTTGCACGCCCTATCAACCAAAGAAATTAATTTGCATTATGGCCAGGAGGCGGGCTTTTCCCGGTCTCCTAATCAATAAATCCTCAGCCAGTACCCATGAGCTTTTCACTTTTCAGCGTCTCGAATTTCGTAATGGTTAAATTGCGAAAGGCGGCCCCAAGGGACCACCTTTGCGAATGGGCCGTGCGATATGGCCCGAAGCTTTGATCACGGTGTCAGCGCGAAATAAAGAGGTTGCTCTTCAGTACTCGCTGGGCACCTAAACCTATCGCACGGGCACTCATTCTAGACATCAGATCACCTCCTTCCGTTTGTTTCATCATTAAATGCAGTTTGCACAAGATTCGCGTACAAAGATAGGGTAAAATTTGATCCAAGAAATTTTAACCCATTGGATTACATTTTTCACAAAGTGCAATGAAAGTAAGACATGTTTGAGAACATCATCAATCTCAAGACGACCGATGGTGAGATGGAAACCTTCGTATGCCATCCGGAGCGCGGCGGCCCATATCCTGCGATATTTTTCCTTATGGATGCGCCAGGTATCCGTGACGAACTTTACGACATGGCAAGGCGCCTTGCGACCGTCGGATATTATGTATTGTTGCCCAATTTGTACTACCGCGCAGGCAAAGACACGAAGTACGGACCTGATGTATTGAACAAGGGTAGTGATGAAAACAAACGCATGCGCGAAGTCCGCACTAAAATGACAATCCCTCCAATCATGCAGGATATCTCCGACATGTTGGCCTTCGTAGAAACACAAGATGCAGCGAATTCTGGTCCCGTTGGAACACATGGATATTGCATGAGTGGACCATATTCGCTCGCCGCCGCAGCTCGCTTTCCAGAGAGAGTGGCAGCGGCGGCATCATTCTATGGCACGTGGCTTGTCAGCGATGCGGCGGAAAGCCCCCATAGCACGCTCGGACAGGTAAAAGGAGAACTTTATGTTTCCTGCGCTGAACACGACGACTTGGCACCTCCGGAAATGGTTGAAGAATTGCGCAAATTATTCGAAGCATCTGGCAATAATGGTGAACTTGAGGTTTATCCCCGCGTCCATCACGGCTTCGCCTTTCCCGAACGTTGGTGCTACGATAAATCTGCCGCTGAAAGGCATTGGGAACGCTTAATCGCACTCTATCGCCGAAACCTCGGCTGACGACAAAAAGGAGAATCAAAAATGGCGACCAGTCGAGCCCTTGAAAAAATACTCGCGGCGAAACGCGCTGACCCATATTCTAACGACAAAACAATCGAACAATTGCGTGCCAACCATAAAGCTGGAGGCGCCACTATTCCTTTGCCTGATGGCACCACGTTTGAGGCCGTTGATGCTGGCGGCGTTCCGTCTGAATGGATCCAAGTGCCCAATGTCAACGAAAAAAGCGTATTCTTGTTCATCCACGGCGGCGGCTATTATCGTGGCTCAGCAGCTGCAACCCGTTCGGCAGCGTCCGGAATCTCCAAAGCAAGCGGTATGCGTTGCCTTTCAATCGATTATCGGCTTGCGCCGGAAGACCCTTTTCCCGCAGCAATCGACGATACCTACACTGCATACAAATGGCTGCTCGATCAGGAGTTTGATGCGTCGAACATTGTCGTGGGAGGGATCTCCGCAGGCGGTGGACTGACCTGCGCGCTGCTGCTTAAACTGAAAGAAGAAATGGAGCCTCTCCCTGCAGGTGCTGTGCCGATGAGCGCTTGGACCGACTTAACGCAGTCTGGGAAAACCATGCAGACGAATGCCAAGACTGATCCTGTTATTTCTAAAGCTTATCTTGACCGAATGGCCGGCCTCTATCTCAAGGGTGCCGACCCAAAAATGCCACTGGCCTCCCCACTTTTTGGCGAATTCAAAGGTTTGCCGCCAATGCTCGTGCAAGTCGGTACGACCGAAACTATGTATGACGACAGCCAACGCTATGCCGAAGCGGCCCAAGCTGCCGGTGTCGATGTAACTTTCGAGCCATGGGACGACATGTTTCACGGATGGCATAGTAGCGCTCATATATTAGTGGAAGCACAGCAGGCGATCGCCAGCATTGGAAAATTTTGTAAAAAGGTTCTTTAGACCAGGTTTCACGCATTTTTGGTTTAATTTCATTATTTTGTTATTGATTGCAATCAACCGAATGAAACACCGGAACCTATTTCTTATGCCGATTATAGATACGCCCCATTATCCAAGCCGGAATGATGCCAAGCGCATATGAAACGGCAAGGACCCAAAATCCGTCTTGAAACGCGAATGCATTTGCTTGCGCCTCAATCATCTGACCCAAGTAGTGAAGACCCCCGGCCTGTTGGATGGTCTCTGGCACACCCGCCTCACGAAAGATTTGCTCGACACCTTTAAGTAATTCAGTACTCGTGGCGTTAGATGCACTCTGCGTCGCGGTCAAGTTAACCGCATGGTATTCAATCCGCCAATCGACAAAAATTACCCAAATATTAGTACCAAGAGAGCCTACCAACTGGCGCGCGAAATTTAATGTCCCGCCCCCCGCGTTCAATTTTTCTTGCGGAAGCGACTTTAATGCAGTGTTCATGATGAAAGGCTGTATAAATGCGGTCGCCCAACGACCAATCAATCCGTACAACATAATTAGCAGAAAAGACGTATTGGCGTCGGCGAAGGCAAACGGCACGAGGCCTGCCGCAAGAAAGATAAAGCCGGTGATTATTGCGGCTTGAGGGGGAATTTTATCAGACAATCGGCCACTTATCGGCATAATAAACATTGCGAGCAGCATCGACGGCATGAGCGCCATACCGGCTTCAAACGGCGTCATATTTTGGACGATTTGCGCTGCAACCGGCACTGCATAGACGGAGGAGAAATTACCCACAGCCGAAAAGCAAGTAACAATCACCGCCATAGTAAACATCTTGTAGCGAAAGAGTGATAAATCGAGCATCGAGGCGCCGGGACGCCGCTGTGAAAGCACAAATACAACCATCGCGGCGACACCAAGAATCAGCAGGGTGACAATCGTATCCGACGACCAGCCGTCGCGCGGTCCATTCGACACACCTGTCATCAGGCAATATAGCGCCAAGCAAATTAAAGCATAACCAAGCCAATCAAACTTTGGTGGCTTATCTTCCCGCACGTTCGGCATAAAAAGCATCCCAAGCGGGCAAGCAATCGCAACCAATACAAGCGGCGCGTAAAAGATGTAGCGCCAGTTAAAAATTTCGATAGCCAAGCCACCCAGCGGTGGTCCTACCGACGCGGCGCCGACCAAACCCATAACGTAGACACCAAGCGCAGCGCCACGCTTTCCTTCCGGGAAAGCCTGAAAAACAGTCACCATAACAAGCGGCTGAATAACACCTGCAGCCGAGCCCTGCATAACCCGACCCAATACCACCATATCGAAGTTCTCTGCCGCACCCGAGACGAAACTGCCGAGTGTAAAAAGCAACAAAGTTGCCATAAAACCCCAGCGCTGGCCGACCACTGCAACGACCCAAGCATTCAGCAACTGGCCAGTCGTCATGGCGATCATGAAGGCAGTCGACATCAACTGCACCTCACTCTGTCCCACGCCAAATGCCCCCATTACATCTGGCACCGCAACATTCACAATCGTACCGGACAAGACCATAGTGAAAGCAGCGAGCATTCCAGTTGCAGTAACGAATACTCGGTATTTATCGCCATACAATTTGTATAATTCGTCTATTTTATTTACCTTTCTATAAAATCTTTAATATTTTTATTTAATAAATGAAATTATATTATTTTTTTACTTAATAAAAATATCCCCACGCAATATAAATGGATGCTCGGCAACGAATTACGAGTATAGCTGGATTTCCAAGAAAGAGCCCTGTCTATTCCTTGTCGAGCAGCCTATTTTTCTCTCCGAATCTTCAAAGGAGCAGATACATGATGACCGAGCATCCCGACATGAACGGCGCTGAAAGCCTAGTCCGAACATTATTAGCCGGCGGTGTCGATATCTGCTTTACCAATCCCGGAACATCTGAAATGCACTTCGTCGCCGCGCTTGATAAAGTGCCGGGCATGCGCTGCATTCTTGGTCTCTTTGAAGGTGTTCTTACGGGGGCCGCAGACGGCTATTATAGGATCGCGGGCAAACCCGCATCAACATTACTCCATCTTGGCCCAGGCCTCGCAAATGGACTTGCTAATCTGCATAACGCGAAGAAAGCCAATAGTGGCATTGTAAACGTTGTCGGCGAACATACGACTTACCATATCAAACATGATGCCCCGTTAACTTCGGACATAGAGGGCATAGCTCGGCCGATGTCGCATTGGGTTCGGACGTCACTGAACTCCCTTGATGTATCTGCCAACGGCGCCGCTGCTATAGAGGCCGCAACGCAGGCCCCGGGACAAATCGCTACACTAATACTTCCCGCCGACACCGCCTGGGGACCCGCGCAAAATGTGGTAACCGCGCGTCAGGCTGCACCACGCACCAAAGTGAGTTCAAGTGCAGTCAAAGGCGCTGCTGAAATGCTAACTAACGGTAAAAATGCGACCTTACTTCTGGCAGGACCAGCTCTGACGGAGAAGGGTTTGCAAATCGCCGGACGAATTGCATTCAAGACAGGCTGCGGCCTTTTGAGTGAGGGCGCAAACGCACGCCTCGCACGGGGTGCAGGCCTACCACAAGTCCTCCGAATTCCTTTCGTCGTCGACCAAGCCGTCGAAATGCTGAAAGAGGCCGGGCAATTGGTCCTAATCGGCGCAAAACCGCCAGTTGCCTTTTTTGGCTATCCGGGAAAACCAAGCCTTCTCTATCAGGAAGGCATCCCGATGACCCGCCTCGCAAATATCGAAGATGATATCATCTCAGCCCTTGAGGCCTTAGAAGCCGAACTTGGCGCCCAGAATTCAGAAATGGCGCATGTCGCACAAGCAGGCAGACCGGACAAGCCGTCGGGCGAGCCAACTCTGGAGAATCTTGCCGCCGTCATGGGAAACATGCTGCCTGACGGAGCTATCGTCGTCGACGAATCTGTTACAACAGGCCGAGGTTTCTTCCCGGCGACAGCTGGCGCTGCCCGACATGACTGGCTTAATAACAGAGGCGGCTCTATCGGCTTCGGCATGCCGGTCGCCATCGGCGCCGCCGTTGCAGCCCCCGACCGAAAGGTTGTCCTGCTCGAAGGTGACGGCAGTGGGATGTACACCGTGCAGTCCCTTTGGACAATGGCGCGCGAAAATCTCGATATCACCACGATCATCTTCTCCAACCGCAGCTATAAAATTCTGCGGGGCGAACTCTCCAATGTAGGCGTTCAGAACCCGGGCCCTCGCGCGATTGACATGCTCTCCCTTGAACGCCCAGACCTCGGCTGGGTTCATATGGCGAGAGGCATGGGCGTAGATGGCGAGCAAGTTACAGATTGCGAGGGCTTGATGCGCGCCATGGAGGCCGGCTTGCAATCGGACGGCCCATATCTGATTGATTTAGTGATGTAAGTTCACCTCTCTGCATAAACGTGTAGTTCCGGGAAGAGATCTGAAACTAGAGAAGTAAAAAATGGCTTTCTGTAACTTTCGCACCAATATTTTGAAGTAGTCGCGTATTCGGAGATCAGGGGAACAAGCGATGACTAGCCAAAATATTGAGATCCGCCCAGTCACGCCAACCATCGGAGCTGAGATTCATGGCGTCGATCTCGGGCAGGAATTGAGCAACCAAACATTCCAGGAAATTCATGATGCACTCATGCAACATCAAGTGCTGTTCTTCCGTGATCAAGAATTAGATCTTGATAAGCATAAGGCATTTGGCAAACGTTTTGGGCCGCTGGCAGTCCATCCCGCCTCGCCAGGCCCCGAGGGTCATCCCGAAGTCGTTGTCGTTCACGCGGACGCTGAGACAAACCGGGATGCTGGCAGAATTTGGCAGTCGACCCACTGGCATACCGACGTTTCTTGCGTCAACGAGCCACCGTTGGGTAGCGTCCTGCACTTAAACACAATCCCGTCTTCAGGTGGTGATACCCTGTTCGCAAGTATGTCAGCGGCTTATGAGGCGCTATCTGACCGTATGCAAACCTATCTTGAGGGCTTAACCGCGACCCATGACGGCGAGCGCGTTTGGCGTGGTCGATACAGCAACCAAGGTATTGACGACAGTGGTTCGGTATACCCTAAGGCCACGCACCCCGTTGTCCGCACACATCCGGTTACAGGCAGGAAAGGCATTTTCGTAAATGCTGTGTTCACAACGCAGATCAACGAGGTTCCTCGCGACGAAAGTGACGACATTCTTGCGTTTCTTTATAAACACTGCACAAAGCCGGTCTTTCAGGTCCGGTTCCGTTGGAAGAAGAACAGCATCGCGTTCTGGGACAACCGATGTGTCCAACACATTGCACTTTGGGACTATTTCCCAGAAACCCGATCGGGTTATCGCGTAACGATTGAGGGTGACCGACCTGCTTAAGGCCTCACAAATGCTCCCAGGGTTATAGTCAGCTACTTCGCTTTCTCTTCGCCACTCTCATTTTCATTGGCGCGATGCACTTGGGCCGCACGGCCCCACCATTTTTTGGCAGTTTGCTCATTCTTCTCCACGCCAAGACCCCTGTTATACATCGTACCGAGGTGATGTTGGGCGTGGGTGTGACCGTACTCAGCAGCCTTCGTGTACCACTTTACTGCAGCTTCGTAATTCTGCGGCACGCCTTTTCCTTGGTGGAACATACGGGCGAGCGTGAACTGCGCCCGCGCATGGCCTTGTGAAGCAGCACGTGTAAGCCAAAGTTCCGCTTCTACTGGGTCCTTTGCGACGTCCTTGCCCGTTAGGTACAAAAGGCCCAAATTAAACTGGGCGTTTGCGTCTCCTTGCTTGGCTTTTTCCTCGAATTCTGGCTTCCGAATGTCGTAGAGGTTTGCAAGCGCAATATCCTTTCTTTTCTCAAACACTCGTTTAAATAAATAAGTTTTTTCAAATTTTGCATGATTAGAATCAATATTAATGTATTTCTCTGATGTAATTATTGAATATAAATCTTCTATTATATTCATCGGATTTCCTGTTTTACTATTTTTCCTTTCTATCATAGAATTATTTATTTCTTTCAACATACCCATATACTGATTGTTATTTAAGTGTACTTTATGCTGTTTATAATTTGGCATATCATACGAGAACCCATTACGCTTCATCTCTGCTTGAACTGCTAACGCCATGTCTCGAGTGTCGGGGTCCTTCTCAAAGGCACTCCACTCGATCGGGTCTTTCAACTTGTTGGCAAGCACGCAAAAGATGGAGCATTCTGGGTTCGCACGCCCCCACGGGGCGATGATGGCTATCGCTAGGCCACCGCCTACCGCCGCGGTAATAAGCATAAAAACAACGAAAACCCGAACTCCTTTTAAAACATCAACCCACATCGGCTCGCCGAGGGCATTGACCTTCTTTTCGTTTGCATTTGCCATATAACTGAAAACTTTCTTGTCTTGTGCTGCGGTCCAAATAACCGGCGTAGCACCAAAGATAGGGCGCCAAACAAAGAATTGTAAGCACACGGCGAGACTTAATCTTGCTAAATTAGAAATGGGAAAGACAATACAAAAACTTTCATTGAACTTTGGTACCAAAGCCTCATGCCCTACCAAATCATGACAAATGCCGAACTCTCTCCGTGGATCATGAAGATGGTCGAAGCTAGCGATTGCCAAATTCATCGCTGGCACGGAGATGGCTCAACCGATCCAGCTTTGCTGAAAGAAGCAGATGGGTTTTTTGTTTATGGACATCCTCTCATCAATGGTGCCGTAATGGATACAATGCCAAACCTTCGGGTTATCAGCAATCAAGGCGTCGGCATTGATCATATTGACCTGGAAGCCGCCAAGGCACGCGGAATACCGGTCGGCAATACACCTGGATTTGTGGACGGCGCCACGGCAGATATGACCTTCGCATTACTGATGGCCGCAGCGCGCAATGTCGTGCGCGGCGATCATTTCGCGCGTGGACCCAATTTTACACATTTTGACCCTAACATCATGCACGGCCAGGAAGTCTTTGGTGCCACGATCGGTATTATCGGCATGGGCGGTGTTGGGCAACAGGTGGCGCGCCGAGCGATCGGCTTTGATATGAAGGTTCTGTATCACAACCGAACGGAAATTCCAGAGATTGCCGCCAAACTCGGCGCAAGTTACGTATCTTTAAACGAACTTTTGTCACAGTCAGATTTTGTGACCCTCAACGTTCCAATGACACCTGATACTAGTCATTTGATAGGACAAAACGAACTCGCTTTGATGAAACCCACCGCGATCCTTGTGAACGCCGCAAGAGGCGGCGTACTCGATCACGATGCCCTGCTAGAGGCCCTTCGGGACAGCACTATCTGGGCCGCCGCCTTAGACGTAACCGATCCGGAACCCCTGCCCCGAGGCCATCCCCTGCTCACACTCAGCAATATAGTGATCGCGCCCCATCTCGGCAGCGCTACACGCAAAACACGGATCGGAATGGTCCAGCGCACGATCGACAACCTGATCGCAGGACTAACCGGCAGTAAAATGCCAAGCCAAGTGGCTTAACTAGTTCCAATCCCAGCCCTCTGGGGTCTTTTGATGTGAACTATTTACAATTTCTCAGCCGGAGGCCTTTTCAGCAATAAGCATCTCGAAAGATACAGCTTGATCAAATATCAGTTCGTTGCAGTTTGATAGACGAAGCTACCAGGAAAAACATGCGTATCAGCAGCAAGGAACCGTTCGATGTCCGATATTACGGAAAAAGCCATTCAGAAAAGTACCGACTATTACAACAGCTCGGACACCGACACCTACTACCGTAAAATCTGGGGTGGAGAGAGTATTCATGTCGGCATCTTCGACAAACCTGGGATCAGCATTCGGGAAGCCGCTCGGCAGGCCGTTACCTATCTCGCTAGCCGGCTCGATTCAATCGAGCCCGGGAAGACGGTAATCGATCTCGGCTCTGGTTTTGGCGGTCCTATCCGCCAACTCGTGACTGATTACGGCTGCAAGGGGATCGCACTCAACGCAAGCGCACTCGAGTTGGCGGCGATGGCAAAGTACAACGAGGAAAAAGGCCTGGCCGATAAGATCTCTCCGCTAGAGGGCAACTACGAAGACATCCCAATGGAAGACAACCAAGTCGATATCGCCTGGTCGCAGGAGGCTTTTCTGCATTGCGGCGACCGCCCAAAACTAATGCGCGAAGTCTTCCGAATACTAAAACCCGGTGGCGAATTTGTTTTTGCCGACCCAATGGCGACACCTTCGGCACCGATTGAAGTCCTGCAACCAATGTTGGACCGTGCAAACCTGGTATCCTTTGGCACTGTAGAAGGCTATATCGCAGATGCCAAAGCAGCCGGTTTTGAAGACCACGGCTATGAAGATCGAACGGAAGACTTCCTGACCAACTATCGCACCATCGTCTCCGAAACCCGAGGTCGACACGACGAATTAAAGCAAGAAATCAGTGAAGCGTTCCTCGAAAAAATCAGCAACGGTATGCAATACTGGGTGGACGGGGGCGAAGCCGGCCACATGGTCTGGGGCAGCTTCCATTTCGTGAAGCCCAGTTAAGAATGCGCGGCCTCACCCTTCGACGGAAGAGGAAGGTGATATTTATATGAATGTCTACTCGGTCTAACTCTTAACTCGTGAAAGAGAAAAGATCAGGACGCTACTCTGCACCCTTAATTTTGACCGAACGGGCCGCGGTCGCGCCGAAGGTAGGGATAAATGCGGAGTGTTTACCCGGCCCACCAGCTACTAATACATGAATATCTTCCGGTGTCGGGCTGAGGTAATAGCGGTCGTTTACAGGATGCTGGTCGCGCTCAGTCTCATAGTGATTACGTTGTTCTCTCGAGATACACGAGACATGAACTGCTGAGGACTCAAAGAGCTTCTGCTGAATATTTTCGATACTAAATCCATCTCGATGAATGGTTTCTGCATGTTCTGGCCCAAGGGCGATCGTATACGGCCCCTTGCCATATATGTTATTCGCCCCGGTTTCAGAAATCGTGCCGGCTATTGTTGCCAGAATTCCCTCGCCCGTCGTGCTAGCGTGATCGTTAATGTTGTGAGGTGGCTCCGATGCCGCAACGGTGATCACGCTGTCTTCCGCTTTAAAACCTCGACGTACATGATAAGGTATCCAGGGGCTCTCTTCCTCGTTTTCACCAAAACAGAAACTGTATTTTGCGGGTGACCCTTGCGTCGATCGGTCCATCTCACCCGGTTTGGCACCACCGACATTGAGCAATGTCAACTGCAGGGCACGGCCGATAGCCGCGTTGGCGCGATTTCCCTGACCAAAGCAATTACTACCGCAATTCAAACCAATTTCGTGGCGAATTGGCCCACTAACAATAATCACTGGGCCACAGGGATGCGTCGTCGCCAAGGTACCGTGCAGATTGTATTCCGTCTCAAGCACACCACGAACCGCCGAGATGACAACTGGAAAATATTGGGGTTGGCATCCAGCCATCACTGCATTAGCTGCAATGCTCCGCAACGTCGGCACGACCCGACGTGGCGACATCGGCAGAAATGGCTCATTGTCACCCCGGCAG
>MDTE01197670.1_pt1 | contig 80889 bp, 63 predicted proteins | sample 811231 | NCBI WGS metagenome assembly MDTE01 (sample SAMN05326651, study PRJNA326480) | marine metagenome | isolation source: seawater | place: Indian Ocean: Red Sea | collected 2010 | reverse complement strand
CTTCTTGTCGTCTTTCTTCTTGTCGTCTTTCTTCTTGTCGTCTTTCTTCTTGTCGTCGTCGTCATCGAGAGCGGCGAGAATATCGAGGTGCATCTTCATCAGTGAGAGGTCGAAGGCCTTGCCCTGGGCGGCCAGGCAGAGCCCGTTGACCTGACTGGTCCGGCCAATCAGGCCGTCGTAGAGGTCGTCGCCGATGAAGCGGTTGTCGACCTGGGCCATCGGGTGGCCGGCGTAGGGGGACAGTGCCTGTCGGGCGACGCGGCGTCTGACTTCCACTCTTTCGGAAGGGGCCGCCAGACGGATGCGAGGATCCCAGCTGGGGTGCTTGGCCAGCCAGGCCAGCGTTTCGGGACTCATTCCCTGCATCGCGGCTTGTGGCAGCAGTTCGTTGTATTGCATCCAGTAGTGGCGGATCCAGCCGTCGGTGAGGATGATGTCGGCGTCCAGGATTTCACCGGTCAGTGGATTCACCCGGCTGGGGCCAATCGCGGTGCCGACGTCGTTGTTGAGCCAGCGGATGAAGTTCCACCGCACATCCTCGGGATCCTTCTCGACGTGTCGGCCGGTGCGGGCGTTCTGGAATTCGACCTGGATCGCGTTGGAGATCCCGATGTTCTCGAACGCCTTGTTCCAGTAGAGCACACCCTTTTCCACCCAGCGGCGATAACGCACCGGCGTGGTGTGCTCGATGTAGAACGTGATCGGGTTCTTTGGTGGACTGATCTTCAGTGACGGGTCGTCTTTTTCCAGGTGCCAGCGGTTGATGAAGCGAACCTGCACCTCTTCGTCTCGGTACTTGCCCAGGTCACGGTAGGTGGTGGTGAAGAACCCTATCCGTTCGTCCGCCTTGCGAGGTACGTAACCCGGAGAGGAGCCCATCTTGCTGATCGAGTAGTGCAGTGTCTTGAGACGGCCACCCGAGGTGGGCAGTTCGAAGGCCAGTTCGACGTTGTCACGGAAGGCCTTGCATTTCTTGATGGAAAACAGTCTTGGTGAGCTTGACCGGGCCGAGGAGCCGAAGAATCGGGAGGCTCCTCCGACCAAAAGGGCGTCCATGTCGATCACAGGTCCCCCCGAGGGGCCCATTGTCACGATGGGGATCTCCATCACGACACGGTCGGTGAACAATCTCGGGACGCTGGCCTTGCTGTGCCGGTCGCCGGTGCTGCGAACCCCGATATTGGGTTCGATCAACGCCAGGCTCTTGTTGAAGCGGCGGAAGTAGACGTACATCTCACCGGCCTGCAGTCCGGCGAATCGTTCGCCGCTGGAAACCGTCAATGCGATGTAGAACTTCTGGGACGGACCGACTCCGGCGGGGAGTTCGCCGTAGACCTGCTGGTCCTTGTTTCGCCGGTAGATCGTGAACAGCGTACGGCTGGCGTCGTTGCTGCTGACGACCTTTTCGAATCCCTTGAGAATTGCCGTGTGCGGTGGGAAATCGGGTCGCGGAGCCGACTTGCTTGCGGCGGATTTGGTGGCCGACTTGGTGGTTGTCTGCGCCGGAACCGGTGCCGCCACGATCACGGACAACAGCGATACAAAGATCAGCGAAGCGAGGCGGTGCATTCTCGAGTTCCTTGACGTCTCATGAGACCCACGACGGTCGGATCCGCTGCGAGCAATTCGTTACAACCGGGAGAGTTTCTCCACTCTCTCCAGAGTTCCAGTCTAACCCACTCAACGACGGCTTGCACCGTTGCTCGAAGGTTTTTGGCACCGGTCACCCGGGGAATCGAGAAGGTTGTGCCGGTTGCACTGGTTCTGTGGAGACGGGCCACCCCGGCCGTCACTCGAGGATCAGTACGACGGCGGTGATGTTGTCCTTGGATCCACCCTGCTGGGCCGCTTCGACAATCGTCTCGGCAATCTGCTGAGGGTCATCTCCGTCGTTGAGCAACATCTCCAGCGTCAGGTCATCGATGCCGTCGGTGACACCGTCCGAGCAGAGCAGAAAGCGATCGCCGGTGATCGGATCACACACGTCCGGCGATGTGCCCTCGCCGCCCTCTTTCGATCCAAGATAACGGTAGAGCACATTCCGGTAGCGGTGCGTGATGGCTTCTTCCGGGCTGATCGTCTCCGCATCAAGCAGGGCCTGTGTTAGCGAGTGGTCGGTGGTGAGCTGTTCGAAGTCCCCGTCTCGCAGACGATAGACACGGCTGTCGCCGACGCCCCCGGAATAGAGTTGTCCGCCGGCGGCAACCACGAAGACGATCGTGGTTCCCATGTTGTGGAATCGAGGTTCGAGTTGGGCCAGGGCGACGATTTCGGTGTTGGCCAACGCCACCACCCGATCGATTGTCTCGATGACCGATTCGCTGGAGGTTTCGTCGAAGTCGAGCTGTTTCTGGAGATGCTCCTGGATCAACTCGGTGGCCATTTCACTGGCCTTTTCGCCGGCCGACTGGCCTCCCATGCCGTCGGCGACCAGGAAGAAGCGGTTGTCGGGGTCGAGTGCGAGCCGGTCCTCGTTGTTGTCCCGGAAATTCCCGGTGATGCTCAGGCTGCCGACTTGAACGCGTGCCATGATCTCGGGAACCGCGGTGGAAGGGGCGCGTGAAGGGATTACACCGTTGTGGGACAGAGTGTGCTGACCAGGTCGCTGATCCCCAGTGGCCGTGCCCCCGTCAACAGTTCCCCCGCCTGGAAACCGGAGATCGCTCCGTGGAGCGCCGCCCGGCCCTCGACCAGGCGGAACACCCGGTTCTTTTCCGGCGGAAACTGCGTCCGGTAGGCCCGAATCGACTCCAATTTTATCTCGAGTGTCTCGGAAATATCTACGACAAACCGCGCCGGCCCGCTCGGGGCGTCGAGCGAGGCAAAGGCGAGCGAGTACCAGGCTTGTTGCTCGATGGTGTGGACCGGCAGGCCGTCGAAGGTCTCGTCCCACTTCGTCAGTCTCGAATAGAACACTGCGGCGTCAATGATCTTGGCGGCCTCCGCGTGGTCCGGAGAGGCCATGGGAGTGGGCCCTTCGAGCCCGATGACGATGCGGGGGCGGAAGCGACGGAAGATCTTGGCCAGCTCGACCCGGACTTCAAACCCGTCAAAGAGCCGTCGGTTGGGGAAGGCCATTGTCTCGCGGTGGACTCCCAGGATCCGGGCTGCCTCGGCTGCCTCGGCCAGTCTCACCTCTGGAGAGGGACTTCCCGGGGTGGGTTCACCGTCGGTCAGATCGACGATGCCCACGTCGTACCCCTGCTGCACGAGTCTCGCCAACGTGCCCCCGCAACCGATCTCAACGTCATCGGGGTGGGCTCCAACGGCAATCACATCGAGCGAATCGGGAACACCTGGCGGAGAGTTGTCGTCGGTGGACATGGTGGTCAGTCGCCGGAGACTGGCAGCGACGATGGGGTCACCACGAGGCTCTCTTCAAGGAAGGTTCGCACCAGTTTTGTCAGTCGGTGCGGGTGGGTCAAGCAGCCCAAAGGGCCGCATCCGGCCAGGGTCTCGACACGCGCCGCCGGCACCGTCTCGACGATGGCCATCGCGGCAGGCGTCCGGACCGGGGCCTGGTCGTCGTAGAGCGACTCGGGGACGATCAACAGGACCGGGGGGACGGATTCACTGGTGGCGAGCTGGTCGAGGCAGCCGGAAAGATCGAGTCCATCGAGGCGGCGGGCACGTCGTGAGGCAACACGCAGGGGCAGCCCGCCTGTGGTCTCGATCGCAAACGCCAGCCGCGACTCGTCGAAGGGAGGGAACCAGGGGTGGTGATTGTGGACCATCAGACTGCGGAACCCGGGTACGTGAGCCAGTCGGCCGGGCAGAAAACTGCCCAGGCGAGCCAGGCACCGTTCGGCCGTGGTCAGGCGGGTGCCCACCAGGGGACCCTGGAGCACCGCGGCGGCGATCCGGCCTCCGGCATCGGCAAGTGCCGCCAGCCCGACCGCACTGCCCAGTCCGGTTCCCAGGACCGTCACATCCGGACCCGCGTGCTGATCACAGACGTGCCAGAAGTCTTCGACGAGGTCTTCGATTGACCCGGGGACAATCGTCGTGTCACGTGTCACGAGACTCGAGTCGTCGTACAGAACACAGCGGAACTGGTCGCGGAACAACCAGGCGGCCAGGACCATCAATCGCCAGTTGCCCAGCAGGGGGTTGAGGAACACCAGTGACGGACCGCGTCCGATCGAGCGACCATGGATCGGTCCGTGAATCCCGTCGATCTCCCATTCGTCGGCCTCCTCGTCGAAAGCCACCAGCACCTGCTGCCAAGACAGTGGCGTCGGGCAGTCCGACGGGGCGGGGTCGATCGGTAAGGCCATGGCGGTCACCGTCGGTCGAGCAGAATTCTCGATTTCGCGGCGTAGGCTAGCGGGTCGGCGGGGCGGCAGCGACCGGAGTCGGTGGCAACAGGTCCTGGAACTGGCGGCGGGCACGCCCGATCAGTTCCAGGTAATCCTCTCGCCAGCTCTTGTCGGACCATACCTGGAGATCGTAGTGGCCCCGGTAGCCTGCCCGGATCAGACACTCGAAGATCTCGGCCAGGGGGATGATCCCGTCACCGGGCAGCAGGCGGTCGTGACGCGAGCGGACCGGTTCGTGCCAGTCGGAGACCTGCACGACCTTGACCAGGGAGACCAGTTCACGCAGCCGGGCTGCCAGGCCAGGTTCCTGCCAGAGGTGGTAGGTGTCGAAGGCGAGTCCGATCTGCGGGTGGTCAGCCATCGCAAGGATGTCGGTCGTTTCATCGAGTGTGGTGAGGAAGGTCCAGTCGGAGGCAAACATCGGGTGCATGGGCTGCAGGGCCAGGTGGACACCGGCTTCGGCCGCGTCGTCGGCGAGTTCTCTCAGGGCATCGAGCAGCAGCCGGCGGGCGTGGTTGAGCGTATGAGTGCCTCGGCTGCCGCTGACGACCACCACGCATTCGGCACCAACTTCACCGGCGAAGCGAATGGCTTGCCGAGCGTCCCACACCGAGTCGTGGAAGCTGTGACCGTTGGTCCCGGTGAAGCCACCGACCCAGGAGACAGACGAGACATCCATTGATGAGTCTCGCAGCAATTCGATCGCTCGATCCTCACCGAACTCAAGTACCTTCGGTCGCCAGAGTCCGATCGAGGAAATTTCCGAGTCGCGACAGCCGGAGACATCCTGGAGCAGATCCCAGCGAATGGTGGTCAGGCCGTTGACCGAGAGGCGAGCCGACGGGGGACTGGTCTGCTGAGCCGGGGAAGCCGAATCGTGGGCCGTGGGCTGGTCGGCCCGTTCGAGCTGGGGGCGAGAAGTCCGGGAGAGGGTGGACCAGTCTGACACCGGGCGTCTCGACTCGAAGGCGACCCTGAACGGTCGCGGGAACGGGGATGGATGATGACGGGCCACATCCTATGTTGCGGGGTCGCCTTTGGCAAACCGAAAGCCTGCCCGGTTTCGGGTCACCGGTTGATCATCATCTCGTGATTGGAACCCAGCAGAACCTGCACACTGCGGCTGGTCACCGAGGTGTATTTCAGCGACACGAAAAACAGGTTCGGCAGGCGGGCGAGTCGGACGCCGCCGTGGTCGCTGACCCGTGTGCCATCCAGTGACAGTTCCATCAACTGGGGGTAAGTCCTGAGTGTCTCGATGGCGTCGTTGTCGACCATCGTCCAGTTCAGTTGCAGGATCTTCAGTTGCGGCCGGTGGCCCAGTTGTTTGATGCCCCGACTGGAGATCAACGTGCCGGAAAGAGTGAGGACGTAGAGATTCTGCAGGGGAGCGAGATGGGCCAACCCGGCGTCGCTGATGGCTGTTTCCTTCAGCGCGACGTCGGTCAGGCTCTCGATCTGCCCGATCTGTCGCAGACCGTCGTCATCGATTTTGGTCCCGCCGAGGTTCAGGGAATTCAGCATGGGGAACCTGGGCAGTCCGCGTCCGGTCACTCGGGTGTTTTCCAGATCGAGTCCCTTGAGCCTGGGGAGCGGGCCGAGTGCCGAGAGGCCATCGTCGGTGATGGAGGTGTTGCGGAGTCCCAGCCATCGCAGGCGAGTGAGTCCGGCCAGGGAAGCGAGACCGCCGTCGGTGACCTGGCTGCCACTGAGGTCGAGTGTTTCCAGTTCCTCGTATGTTGCCAGCCGCCGCAGCGTCGAGTCGGTGACCGTCTTCTCTCCGGTGGTCTGACGGATCCAGTGCGGGGTGCCGGGTTCGAAGGCGATTCTCGGCGGCATTTGCCGTTGCCGTTCGGATTTTTCGAGTTCGTACGGAATCCACAGCGCGAGGACGATCAGGGCGATCACGATCAGCGGAGTGACGATCCACCCGGCGTACGGGTTGTGCTGGCTGCTCCCAGGAGTTGGCGTTTCGCCGGGGCGATCTCGCGGTTCGGCGGTCGTCTCCAACGAGTCCGGTGTCGGCATGACATCGCTCTCTTCGGGCGACCCCGTCCTGGCCGACCGGGTCACTTTCCTGAATACGGGACAGCCTAATCGTGACCGTCCGGCTGATCAAACACCGGGCAGGTGCCGAATCGGATCAGAAAATCCCGAGTTTGTCGCGGGCGTCGTCGGTCATCCGCTCGGGTGTCCACGGAGGGGTCATCACGAGGTTGATTCGTGCCTCGGTGACGCCTTCGAGCCGTTCCAGTGCCATCTTGGATTGCTGGACGAGTTGGGGGCCGGCCGGGCACGCGGGGCTGGTCAGCGTCATGTCGACGGAGACCACTTCGTCGTCTTCCTCGCGGATGTCATAGATCAGCCCCAGGTCAACGATGTTGACCATCAGTTCCGGATCGATCACCTCGCGCAGGGCTTCCAGCATCGCCGACGCGCCGGCGGTTTCTTCGACTTCCGCCTCCGCATCACTGCCGGCTGTCGTTTCGGCCGTTCCGTCCTGGTCGGTTTCGGGGGCCTGTCCGGCAGCGGGAACCGTCGGTGTTTCTGTCTCGGCGGTGCTTTCGGCTCCGCCGGGCCTGACCCGAATCTGTCCGTCGTCGATCTGTACCGAGTAGACGGCAACTGGCTCGGTGGCGGGCATGCACAGGGCGTCACCGGTGGTGAGGTCGAATCGTGCACCGTGTCGGGTGCAAGTGATTTGTCCGTCGGCAATCGGCCCATCGCCCAGGGGCTGCCCGTCATGGGTGCAGACATCTGCGACGCACAAGTAGTCGTCGTCAATGCGGACCAGCAACACCGGTTCGTCGTCGACGAAAACGGCCTTGCGGTCGCCCGGCTGCAGTTCGTCGGTCGTGGCCACTGTGGTCCAGTCGGTCATCGGACGGCTCCCTGGGGCGAATCGAAATGCGTGGCGTTGCGTCAGTGAGTGTCAATCGCCAATGCCAAGTTTGCGTTCGACAGCAGCGTCGAGCGTATCCCGGACGAGTTCGACGGGAATGCGATCCGAGACGACCTGGAAGAAACCGTGCACGATCATGTGCATCGCCTCGTATTCGGTCAGGCCGCGACACATCAGGTAAAAGACCTGTTCGGCATCGACCCGGCCGGCTGTGGCTCCGTGTGTGCACCGCACGTCGTCGGCTTCGATCTCGAGGCCGGGAATGGCGTCGATGCGAGCGTCGGGGGACAGCAGCAAAGCGTCGTTACGCTGGTAACCGTCGGTCCGCTGCGCATCGGCATCGACACCGATCATGCCTCGCCAAACGATCCTCGCGGTGTCGCGGAGGACGTTGCGGTACAGCAGATCGCTGGTAGTGTCCGGGGCGTGGTGCGCCTGCTGTGTGTAGTAACTCATCCTCTGCTTGCCCGTCGCAAAACTCAGGCCGTTGACCTCCGCATGGGCCCCTCGACCGTCAAGTCGAACATCCTGGTGGATATGGGAGAGCCGGCTGCCGAGTCCGCCGACGGTCCACTGCAGTGATGCGTCGGCGTCGACGCGTCCGGCCTGGTGAGCGACGTGCCAGGTCGATTCGTTCCAGTTCTGCAGTTGCACGTAACGCAGCCCGGCTCCACGGCCCAGAAGCAGTTCGACCGCGCCGGCATGGATTCCGCGGGAAGTGGCATCGGCCGAGGAAGTCTCTTCGAGCAGGGTGGCCTGGGCCCCGTCCTCCAGCACCACCAGCGTATGGCTGAAGTCCGCCGCCCCGTCGGCGGCCAGGCCGATCAGGCTGTACAGCGGCGCGGTGATCTCGACACCCGAGGGGACATACAACACCGTGCCGCCGGTCCAGAAGGCCGAATGCCATGCCGAGAAACGGTCGGTTGTGGGTGAGACGGCCCGTGTCAGCAGGTGCGGTTCGAGCAGTTCGGGCTCCTCACGCACCAGCCGTGTCAGGTCTCCGAACCGGACACCCTGTGCCGCGAGATCGTCATCGAACGTCTCGTCGATGGCGTGTCCGTCGAGGTGCACGACCGACCCGGCGAATTCGGCCCGGTCCCGCATCAGTGTCTCGAGCGCTGGCGACTGTTCAGCGGCTGGTTGCAGGGCGAATGTGTCGGGACGAAAGGCTCGCAACTCGACCCGCTTCCACTCCTCCTCGTCCAGTGGCTCGTTTCGCAGACGGTTGTAGGCGGCAAACGCCTCGCGGCGGCGCTGACTGACCCATTCGGGCTCGTCGCGCGAGGCGACAAACGCTTCGAACGCGGCTTCGTCGAAGGGCGCCGCGGTGGGCGCGGCGGGAGAGGGTGATGTGCTCATCGGCTCGTTGATGTCGTGAAGTGGAGGCCCCGCGTTGTCGGTTTGCCTCAGCCAACCGACCCCTCCATCTGCAGTTCGATCAGCCGGTTCATCTCGACCGCATACTCCATCGGCAGTTCCTTGACCAGTGGCTCGATGAAGCCGGTGACGATCATCGACGAGGCTTCCGCTTCGGACATCCCTCGACTCATCAGGTAGAACAACTGCTCCTCGGCGATCTTCGATACGCTCGCCTCGTGTTCGATCACGACGTCGTCTTCGTCGATTTCGATGTAGGGATACGTGTCGCTGCGGCTGTCGGGGTCGAGGATCAACGCGTCGCAGATGACGTTGCTCTTGCAGCCGGTTGCGTCGTTGTTGACTTTGACCAGCCCCCGGTAACTCGAGCGGCCGCCGGCCTTGGAGATGCTCTTGGAGATGATCCGGCTGGACGTGTTCGGAGCACAATGGACCATCTTGGCCCCGGCATCCTGGTGCTGGCTGTCCCCGGCGAAGGCGATCGAAAGCGTCTCGCCACGGGCCCCCGGCTCCATCAGGTACACGGCCGGGTACTTCATTGTCAGCTTCGAGCCCAAGTTTCCGTCAACCCACTCCATCAACGCGTCGCCGTAGGCCATCGCCCGCTTGGTGACCAGGTTGTAGACGTTGTTGGACCAGTTCTGGATCGTCGTGTAGCGGCAGCGTCCGCCGCGTTTGACGATGATCTCGACCACCGCCGAATGCAGGCTCTCGCTGGAATACGTCGGGGCCGTGCAGCCTTCGACGTAATGCACGTTGGCCCCCTCGTCCACGATGATCAAAGTCCGCTCGAACTGGCCCATGTTCTCGGAGTTGATCCGGAAGTAGGCCTGCAGCGGGAACTCGATGTCGACACCCGGTGGGATGTAGATGAAAGAACCGCCCGACCAGACAGCCGAGTTGAGTGCGGCGAACTTGTTGTCCGAGGGAGGGATCACCGTGCTGAAGTGTTCGCGGAACAACTCGGGGTGCTCACGCAATGCGGTGTCGGTGTCGGTGAAGATCACGCCCTGTTCGGCGAGGTCCTCCTGCAGGCTGCCGTAGACCACTTCCGATTCGTACTGCGCTTTCACGCCCGCCAGATACTTCTTCTCGGCTTCGGGGATTCCCAGCCGGTCGTAGGTCTTGCGGATGTCGTCGGGCACATCGTCCCAACTCTTCTCCTGGCCTTCCGACGCACGGACGTAGTAGAAGATGTCCTGGAAATCCAGTTCGCCCAGTTCACCGCCCCAGTCGGGCATTGGCTTGGTGTCGAAGATGGCCAGGGAGTCGAGCCGGAACTGCCGCATCCAGTCCGGCTCGTTCTTCATCTCGGAGATCTGCGAGACGATCTCGGCGTCGAGTCCCTTGCGGCTGGTGAAGACGTATTCGTCGGTCGGGTCGTGGAAACCGTACTGGTAGTCGCCGATCGGAACATGTGACTTGGCGTCAGTGGCCATGGGTGTCTCGATGTTGCGTGGTAGGTGTCTGGGGAGGGTGGGGGGGAGTCAGGACGTGGCCTGGGTGGGCTGAGCGTCCTGGGTCTCTTCGAGAGCGGCGACCTCCGGGTGTCGTTCCCGGACGGTGGCGTAGCCGTTGGCGTGGAGGTCGTGAGCGAGCGCGGCATCGCCGGTTTCGACGATGCGGCCGGCGAGCATCACGTGGGTGAAATGCGGCTGGTTGAATTCAAGAAGTCGCTCGTGATGAGTGATGATCAGGACACCGGTCTCGGGGCCGGCCAGACGAGAGAGGCCTTCACTGACCACCCGCACCGCGTCGCTGTCGAGCCCGCTGTCGGTTTCGTCCAGCAGAGCGAAGCGGGGCTTGAGCATGGCCAGTTGCAGGATCTCCATCCGCTTCTTTTCGCCTCCGGAGAACCCGTCGTTGAGGTAACGGCGGGCGAACTCGGGGTCGAGCCCCAATTCGTCCATCTGGTCCCGAAGTTCCTTGCGAAACTCTCGCATCGGGATCAATCCCTCGCCCTCTTTTCGCTCGGGATTGCGGATGTTGGAAACCGCGTGGCGGAGAAAATCGGCGACCTTCACTCCCGGGATCGTCACCGGATACTGGAAGGCCAGGAACACGCCCCTGCGGGCACGTTCATTGGCGTCCATGGCCAGCAGGTCGTCGCCGTCGAGCGTCGCCTGGCCACCGGTGATCTGGTAGAGCGGGTGCCCGGCCAACGCATAGGCCAGGGTGCTCTTGCCCGACCCGTTGGGACCCATCAACGCGTGGATCTCACCGGAGGTGATGTCGAGGTGGACGCCCTGGAGAATCGGGGTTTCCCCGACGGAGACGTGCAGGTCGGTAATCGAAAGAACGCTGGTCATCGCGGAGGATCTTTGACTGTGGTCCGTGGGTCAAACTTGCAGAGCTTCGGGGTCGGCGGCGTAGCCGGTGTGGTGCGGAATCGGCAACTCGTCGCTGACCTTCTGGCCGGCCCCGAGGAAACCGCTCGCGCTGCCGGCCTGCTTGGCCAACCGACGTCCCTTGATCTTGTCCTGGATCCGCATCACACCTTCGAGCAGAGCTTCAGGCCGCGGCGGGCAGCCGGGAACGTAGACGTCAACGGGGACGACCAGGTCGACTCCCTTGACCACGTGGTAACCCCACTTGAAGTACGGCCCCCCGCCGACAGTGCAGGCTCCCATCGCGATGACGTATTTCGGGTCGGGCATCTGTTCGTAGAGACGACGCACTCGACTGGCCATCTTGAAGGTCACCGTGCCGGCGACGATCATCAGGTCCGCCTGTCGCGGGCTGGCGCGGAAAGCTCCGGCACCGAATCGGTCCAGGTCGTATCGGCTGGCACCCGTCGCCATCATCTCGATGGCACAACAGGCCAGGCCGAAGGTCATCGGCCAGATGCTGGACTCCTTGGCCCAGTTCATCGCCTGCTCGAGCGATGATACGATCACGTTCTCTTCAAAACGCCCTTCGATCCAAGTCATCGGTCCCTCGGCCTCGTCTTGTTGTGTTCTTGGCTAATTCAGATGGATGGGGAGATCGGGTTTTCCCCAGGATCGCTCACTTTAGCAGGACCACGTCGGCTTGCAATTGCGTCGAGCGAGGCTCGAATTCGCAGCAGCTCTCACCGTCGCGCCAACAAGAGGTCAATTCGATCGGTGTCCCCAGCACGTCGGCGAAAACGTCCTGTTCAAGATTGCAGATGTCGGGGTCGCAACCGGCCAACTCGGGGTAGGGGCAGTTCTTCTCGCGGAGAATCGGCAACCCGTTTCGCTCATCCAACTCGACGTCGAAACCGCTCTCGGACATGACCTGGGCCAGTCGGGCAAATCGTTCGGCGGTCGTTCCCTCACCGACCTGGCTGGAGTAGTGAGAGACCAGGGCGGTACGGACTCCTTCGATCACCGCGGCCCTGGTGGCCACGTCGTCGATCCGCTTGACCTCTGTCCACAGGATGCGGGCGAGGTCACCGTAATTGTTGCCCAGTTCCTTCAGTCCGCGGTCGGTGACGCGGTAGATGTGACGGGGACGGCCACGGCCTTCCAGCCGCACAGCTTCGCGGGTGACCAGATCCTGTTCCAGCAAGCGGGACAGCCTCTGCCGGATCGCCGTCGGAGTGACGCCGAAATCCTCACACAGGTCGTGCACCGACCCACCGTCACCACGACGCAAGAGGTCCAGGCACTCGCGGTCGTATGTGTCGAGGTTGGTTCGCATCGATTCGAATCCTTCGCCGAACTGGCAGATCTCCGCCGGCAGGTCCGCAGCGGCAGGCCATTCTAGGTACACAATTGAATTTCGACAAGAAACAGTGTGGAAAATTGCTTTTGTCTTGGATATTGACGGTCCGGACTGGTGGCAAGGCACGGTGCGGAGGCGATCCTGATTAGTTTGCCGAACGTGTTCCGGGTATAGTCTCCACCCGATTCGGTTCCGTTGAGACAGGGGATGCGTCATGAGGCGTAGACGGGTGGCGGCAAGATTGGCGAACGAGCATCACACGGGAAGCCGGCGGTGGTTGGTGTTGGGGCTGCTGGCGATGTCACTGGTCGCCGTTTCCTCGACACTCTCGGCTGCGCCCCAGCCGGTTGACGCAGTGGCAGGCCAATCGGATCCAGCTGCGGATTCCGGGTTGAGCGGTTTTCGCAAGATCGAGGCCGAGGTCAACGATGCCTTCGGGACCTTCAACGGCTGGATCGCGACTGTCCTGTTCTATCCCATTCCGCTTTCCAGCGGCGAGGATACTGATGGGGACGGCCAGTTGGATCCGGACGAGGACACCAACGGCAACGGTCAACTGGACCCAGGAACCGGTCTTCCGGCGGCGGTCCTGTGGCTGGTGGCCGGTTCGCTGTTCTTCACGATCCGAATGGGCTTCATCAATTTCCGCGGGTTCTTCCACGCGATCAAGGTCACCGCCGGCAAGTACGACAACGACGAGGATGAAGGCGAAGTGTCTCATTTCCAGGCGTTGACGGCCGCGTTGTCGGCAACGGTTGGCTTGGGCAACATTGCCGGGGTGGCAGTGGCGGTATCGGTCGGTGGTCCGGGTGCGACGTTCTGGATGGTCCTGGCGGGGCTGTTGGGCATGTCGGCGAAGTTTGTCGAGTGCACCCTTGGCCAGAAGTATCGCGAAGTCCGCGAAGACGGCCGTGTGATGGGCGGGGCCATGTACTATCTCAGTCGCGGATTGGCCGAGCAGAAGCTCGGCGTCCTGGGGACGATCCTGGCCTTTTCCTTTGCGATTCTGTGCATCGGCGGTTCGTTCGCCGGCGGCAATGCGTTCCAGGTCAGCCAGTCGCTGCGGGCGGTCGAAGAGACGATTCCGGTCCTGAAGGATGCCCCCTGGATCTATGGCCTGGCAATGACCGCGATGGTCGGAGTGGTGATCATCGGCGGCATCAAGCGGATCGCGGCCACAGCGGCGACGATCGTTCCGTTCATGTGTGGCGTTTACGTGCTTGCGGCAATTGCGATCCTGGTGATGAATGCCAGCCAGGTGCCGGCGGCGTTTTCAGCGATCTTCTCGGGGGCCTTTTCGGCCGATGCGGCCTACGGAGGGTTCCTGGGCGTATTGATCATGGGGTTCAAGCGAGCTGCATTTTCCAACGAGGCCGGCATCGGTTCGGCCGCGATTGCTCATTCGGCGGCCAAGACCGAGTTCCCGGTTCGCGAGGGGATCGTGGCGCTGCTGGAGCCGTTCATCGACACCGTGGTTGTTTGCACGATGACGGCCCTGGTGATCATCGTCACCGGTGCCTACAGCGCTGACACTTACCGCGGAACCTTGGCGGAGCAGGCCGCAGCCGACGGAGGCGATGTTGAGGCGCTGGTGGCCGAGCACGGTGAGATCATCGAGAAGGAGCAGGGGGCGCAGCTGACCTCGCGGGCGATGGGAGCCGCGATCCCCTACTTCGAGTACGTGCTCTCGGCGGCCGTCATCCTGTTCGCCTACTCGACGATGATCTCGTGGTCGTATTACGGTGAGAGGTGCTGGGCCTACTTGTTTGGCGACGGCGCCTCGATGTCCTACCGGATCATCTTCCTGGTTTTCGTTTTCCTCGGCTCGGTCGTGTCGGCCAAGAACGTCCTGGAACTCGGTGACCTGATGATCATGGGCATGGCGGTCCCCAACATCCTCGGTGTGCTCTTGCTCTCCGGAGGCGTCAGGCGAGACCTCGACGAATACTGGCGGAGGCTGAAGGCAGGAGATTTTGACGGGGACAATGCCTCGTCAGGCGGAGTGGCGCCACCACTCGACGAATAGTCCAACCGCCTAGTTGCCGGCCTTGGTGGCCGGTTTCTTCAGCCGTTCGACACGGATGTTGCGGAAGTGGACTTCCGATCCCTCGCTCTGCAGGGCCAGGTGTCCCGAACTGGGAACGCATCCGGTGACGCTGCCGGCCTTCTTGCCGTTGATCTCGACTGTCAAGGCACTGCCTCGGCAGGTGACCACGCAGGTATTCCACATCTTGGGGTTGGTCACCAGGTCATTGACGCTGACCATGTTGTCGGTCTTGGCGCCGTTGTGTGTCAGAACACTGCCGGCCTTGGGGGCGTGCAGCTGGACCTGGATCGATCGCGGCCAGATCTTGTCGGGCCCCGTCGTGTGCATCAGCACGCCGCTGTTGCCGTTGACGTTGTTTGGGTACCGCCACTGGAAGCTGAGCCGGAACTCCTTGTAGGTTTGCCGGGTCTTGAGGTAGCCGGTCGGACTGCCGGTGCAGCGGAGTACCGTGGGGACCCCGTCAGTGTCCCGCTCGATGGGCTTCCACGACTTCTTGGCCTGTTCGACTCCGTCGGGGGAAAACGGGCGGCTGGCTTTCAGGAAAGCCCGGGGCGTGAAGGCTCCGAATCCCCCGGGGGAGGCACTCTTTTGAGGCGCGGCGTCCTGGGCCAGCAACTGGTGATCCTGCGGCCAGGCGACCAGGCAGGCGGCGACGGCGACCATCACTGCGGCTGCCACAATCACGGCCCGGTCCGAAAATGTCGCTGCCGTGAGGGTGTCGCCAGCCGGTCGGATCGGGTTTCGTCTCACGTGTCGCCTCAAAACGATCTCCTCAGCACCCGGCGGTCATGATCGCGTGCACACCGCCGTACGAAGCGATTCTAAGAGAGTCCCGACACTCGATTCAACAGGCTGTCAGGGCATTGTCGAGTGGTCAAACGGCCGGCTGCCGTGCGATCAGTCGACCGACCGATCGGTCCGGCAGAACCGCTTCCTCGTACCGCACTACCTCGAGTTGGCCATACAACTCGGGCAATTCGTTTTGGGCCAGCACGAACGCCGGATTCCTCAGGTGGTTGTCCGGTCGGTCACACTGTCCCGGTCCGAATGTTTCATGGACGAGCAGGCCACCGGGAGCCAGGGCTCGGGTCACCAGTTCGGGGAGTCGGTGGCGGTCGAGGAATCGAAAGACGACAACCAGATCGTAGGAGTTCGGCAGAGGCAGAAATCGGTCGAGGTCACCTGCGATCAGACGCGGGGTGACCTGGTGTCGGGCAGCCAACTGGGAGGCGGCGTGGAGTCCAGCGGCGGAAACGTCTACGGCGTCGACTCGCCAGCCTCTGGTTGCCAGCCAGACGGCATTCTCACCCAGCCCACATGCCAGTTCGAGGACCCTTCCGGGCGGAACCCCTTCGACCGCGTCGATCAGCCACTCGTCGGCCTGCAACAGCTCCGCGGGGGCCGCTTCGGCGTATTTTTTGTTCCACCGTCGACGGTCGTCGTCACTCATCGCGTCGTCTCGCCGGGCTCACGGTCGAAGCCTTGAGATCAACGTCTCGCGGACCGCATTGGGATCGGCCCCACCGACCTCTCGCATCACTTCGCCGATCAGTTTGCCGATGGCGGCGTCTTTGCCACCGCGAAAATCTTCGGCCGCTTTCTCGTTGCGGGAGATCACCGCGTCGATCACCGTCTCGAGTGCCCCGCTGTCGGCGACAGCCGACAGTCCACGCTCCTCGACGATGCTTGCGATTCGCTCGACGATCGATCCGTCGCCACCCTGGTTGTTCATCAGCGAAGAGAAGACCTCGCGACCGCTGCGGGTGGTCAAATCCCCGGAGGTGATCATTCCGAGCAAAGTGGCCAGTCCCTGGGCGTCGATCGGAAAACTCTCGATCGTCTCTTCCCGCTCGTTGAGTTCTCTCAGAACATCCTGGGTCACCCAATTGGCCGCTTGCTTGGCGTCGCCGCACGCGGTGGCCACGGCCTCGAAATAATCCGCCGTTTCGCGACCCCGGTCGACCAGCACGCCGGCGTCGTATTCGGACAGACCCAGTTCCGCGACGAATCGTCTCCGTCTGTCAGCTGGTGGTTCGCAGAGTTCGGCTCTCTGAATCTCGATCCATTCGTCGCTGAAGCTCACCGGCAGCAGGTCGGGGTCGGGGAAGTACCTGTAGTCGGAGGCCTCTTCCTTGCCGCGTTGGGCGAAGGTCACGCCGCGGTCGGCGTCCCAGCCACGGGTCTGCTTGGCGGTGTCGGCGTAAATGCCGCCACACTGTTCGAACTCTCGCTGTTGTCGGGAGATCTCGTAGACCAACGCGGCTTCAACTCCGCGGAAACTGTTGAGATTCTTGACTTCCACGATGGGCGTCCGAATGGACTCGTTGGCGGAGTTGGAGATTTCGAGGTTCACGTTGGCGTCACAGCGGAGGCTGCCCTCCTGCATGTTGCAGTCCGAGACGCCCAGGTAGACCATCAGCAGTCGGATCTCCTCGAGGTACCGTCGGGCCTCGGCGGCTGATCTGATGTCAGGTTCGGAGACGATCTCCAGTAACGGCGTGCCGGCTCGGTTCAGGTCCACGCGGCTGTCGCCTCCTCGGCCACTCTCGTCGTGGAGGTTCTTTCCAGCGTCTTCCTCCAGGTGCACTCGGATCAGCCGGATATGCCGCGACTGGATCTCACCATTTTCCAGCTCGACGTCAACATCCAGATGCCCGCCCTGGCAAAAGGGGAGGTCGTACTGACTGATCTGGTAAGCCTTGGGCAAGTCGGGATAGTAGTACTGCTTGCGATCCCACTTGGTGAGGCCGGCGATGGTCCCCGAGAGCGCCAGTCCGGCCCGTACCGACAATTCCAGGGCGCGACGGTTCATCACCGGCAGGGCACCGGGCAGCCCGAGGCAGACCGGACAGGTTTGAACGTTGGGTTCGTCGGGATTGAACCGGTTGGCACAACCGCAGAAAATCTTCGTCCGGGTCTGCAGTTGAACGTGGACTTCCAGGCCGATAATCGTCGTGGGAGAGGGCATCAGCAGGCGTCTCCTGCGAACGTCGGCGTGGCGAGATGCCAGTCGGTCTCCCGTTCGTGCATGGCCGCGGCACGCAACAGCCGGTCCTCGGTGAACGCATTGGCGAGCAGTTGCAGGCCGATCGGTCGACCGTCCTGGCTGAATCCTGCGGGGATTGAGACCCCGGGCAACCCGGCCAGGTTGGCGCTGATGGTGTAAGCGTCGGCCAGGTACATCTGCAGCGGGTCATCGGTCAGCTGGCCCAGCCGAACCGCGGGGGTGGGGGCGACCGGGGAGGCAATCACATCGACATCGGCGAACGCTTGCGAATAGTCCTGCTGGATCAGTCGGCGGACCTTCTGAGCCTTGAGATAGTAGGCGTCGTAGTACCCGGCCGAGAGTGCGTACGTGCCGAGCATGATCCGCCGTTTGACCTCGGTGCCGAATGCCGCTCCCCGGCTGTTGGAGTACATCTCGACCAGCCCGTCATGGTCGTCGGTCCGACGGCCGTAGTGAATGCCGTCGTAACGGGCCAGGTTGCTGCTGGCCTCCGAAGGGGCAACCAGGTAGTAGCAGGCGACCGCGAACCTGGAATGAGGCAGCTCGATCTCCTGGACATCCGCTCCCAGGCCGCGGTAGATGTCCAATGCCCGTTCGACCGCCTCGCGGACTTCCGGGTCGAGACCGTCGCCGAAGTGGTCGGGGCAGATCCCGATCCGCAGTCCGTCGACAGGTTTTTCGAGCTGTTGGCCGTAGGGGGGGACGGGCTGATCGACCGAGGTCCCGTCACGGCGGTCGTGTCCGGCGAGGACCTCCAGCAGCATCGCGGCTCCAGCAACATCGCGAGCGAACGGTCCGACCTGGTCGAGCGAACTGGCGTAGGCCACCAACCCATAACGGCTGACCCGTCCGTAGCTCGGTTTCAGACCGACCACTCCGCAGAAAGAGGCCGGCTGGCGGATCGATCCACCGGTGTCGCTGCCGACAGCCAGGGGGGCGAAACCGGCCGAGACGGCTGCCGCCGAACCTCCGCTGGAACCTCCGGCAACACAGTCGAGTTGCCAGGGGGTGCGGGTGGGGCCGAAAGCCGAGTTCTCGGTCGTTGACCCCATCGCGAACTCGTCCATGTTCGTCTTGCCGATCAGTACGGCATCGGCGTCACGGAGTTTCTCGACCGTGTGCGCGTCGTAGGGCGGGGTCCAGCCTTCGAGCATGCGGCTGCCGCAGGTGGTGGGTTGATCTCGGGTGACCAGCACGTCCTTGACGGCCACCGGCAGTCCCGCCAGTCGGCCCAGAGGCTCACCGGCTGCCCGTCGGCGATCAATCGACTCGGCCGCCTGCCGCGCCGAGTCGCCGGCGACGTGCAGGAAGGCTCCGACTGCCCCGTCGTGAGAGGTGATCTCTGCGAGACAGGCCTCGGTCAGCTCCAGCGACGTCGTCTCTCCATTGGAGAGCCGCTCGATCAGTACGCTGGCGGGTTCACGGCAGGCGGTCATCAATTCACCAGGGAGATCGTCCGGAGAATCATTCGGCCGATGTGTCCAGCACCGGGGGGACCAGGAAGAACCGGTCATCGTGGCGAGGGGCACCCGAAAGCGCCTGGTCGCGGGTCAGCGATTCGCCGGGCTCGTCTTCGCGGAGTACATCGGTTCGTTCTGACGCACCCGCCAGTGGCTCGACCCCCTCGGTGTCGGCTTCTTCGAGGATCCCGACGTACCCCAGCACCTGCCCCAGTTGGCCGGTGAACTCCTCGACCTCAGATTCGTCGAGCCCCAGCCTGGCCAGGCGGGCGACCTTGAGAACGTCTTCGCGGGTCAGTTGGCCGTGCGACGGTTCCGCGGAATGCGTTTCGGACATGACACCCCCGATCCTCGGTAACCCCGGGGGGGCGGCCGAGGTCCGCGTCAGCTGGCCGTTGGCTCCGGCTCGGTGAATGCCTTTCTGACAACCACCTTCTGCACCTGTCCATTGCGGATACAGGCGGTGCAAACCCGCTTGGTGGCGGTTCCGCCACCCAACTGGATGCGGATTTTCTGCAGGTTCGGCTTGAAGCGGCGTTTGCTGATCCCGGTCGTCTTGCGGCCGTTGCCGCCCAGGTACTTGGCCTTGCCCCGTCGAGAGACGCGGTTGCCGACCTGGGGAGCCTTGCCGCAAATGGCACATTTCTGGCCCATCATCAAGCTCCAGCGGTCCCGTGTGAATCAAGCAGCCCACCGCTTACCGCAAGCGGGAAAACGCAAGTATAGTGGTCAACCTTCAGGTTGCAAGCTGTGCCGAGTGGACTCGTCGGCCGATGCGGTGTCGTCGGCGGCTTTTGGTGCGATCGCCGACTCGGGGATCGTGTGCCCCATTTTTTCCCGCTTTGTTGCCAGGTAGACCGCACGATGGGCCTCGGGAGCGGCCACGATGGGCACTTGCTCGACCACTCGCAGGTCCCAGGCGGGAAACGCATCGGCCTTGTTGGGATTGTTGGTCAACAGGCGGATCTGAGACAGCCCGAGGTCCTTGAGGATCTGCAGGCCGATCATGTAGTCCCGCATGTCGGCCTTGAAACCCAGCTTGTGGTTGGCCTCGACCGTATCGAATCCTTGATCCTGCAACTGGTAGGCCTTGAGCTTGGCGACCAGTCCGATTCCTCGCCCCTCCTGGGGCAGGTAGATCACCGCTCCGACCCCTTCCTGTCCGATCATCTCCATGGCCAGGTGCAACTGGTCACCGCAGTCACAGCGGAGCGATTCGAGGACATCGCCTGTGAAGCAGGAGGAGTGCATGCGGACCAGGGGGGCTTCGGCCGAGGAAAGCTGTCCCCAAACGATGGCCATCGGCTGCTGGTCCTCGTGATCGACCGAGTAGGCGATCACACGAGTTGGTCCGAAACGGGTCACGATTGGCACTTCGACCTCGCGCTCGACCAATCGTTCCCGCATCCGCCGGTGACGGATCAGGTCTTCGATCGAGATGATCGGCATCCCGAACTGGGACGCGATCTGGCGCAACTCGGCGCCGTCGGCCATGCCGTCCCCGTGTTGCGAGAGGATCTCGATCAGGCAGCCAACCGGGCGACAGCCGGCCATGCGGACCAGGTCGACGGTGGCCTCGGTGTGTCCGGCCCGCCGCAGCACGCCACCGGGCTTGGCCAGCAGAGTGTCGGTGTGTCCCCAGCGGACGAAGTCCTTCGGTTGGCTGTCGGGCTCGGCCATCGCGCGGATCGTCATCGCGCGGTTGGCGGCGCTGACACCGGTGCCGGCGTGGATGTGATCGACAGGGGTCAGGAAATTCGTCCGGGTCTGGGGGCCGGGGCCGGGGCCCGAGGCATCCCCCGGTGGTGAGAGTTGCAGCTGGTCGGCTACCTCTTCGGCCATCGGGACACAGAGCACTCCACTGCCGTGACGCAGCATGAAATCAACCTGCTCGGCCGTGATCGATTCGGCTGCGCAGATGAAATCTCCCTCGTTCTCACGCTCGGCCGCATCCACCACGATCACCATCATCCCACGGCTCAGCGCGTCGACGGCCTCGTCGATCGTGTTGAACTGCATTGGGTCTACAGACTGGTGGGAAAGGTCGTTCATCTTGGGAATCTCGAAAAACACTCGTCAAACAGGAGACGCGAGAATCGACACGGTGGTCCTGGTCGAAGTTCCTTGCTTCTTCTATATAGACGACAACGCGAGCCGATCGGGTACCAAATCGTGTCTGTGTGGATCCTGCGATTCTTTCCAGGGTCACCCGGGCCATGTTTGCCGGGAAACGTGGCCCGGACGGGGTCCATTCTAGTCGGCCAGGAGAGTGGTTCCAACGGGTAACAGTCTGCAGTCGAGAAGAGTCTGCCAGAGGCAATGCGAGTTCGATTCGATCGACACGGTCACTCCAGACGACACTAATTGACATTTTGGCCGATATTGATATGTTGTCTGCCACAGGAGGCTGTTGCAGGGTGGGTTCATGGTCGGGTAACATGAATCCGGTCGAATTGGCAGAAGCCGAGCGGCCTCCCGCCTTGTATTGCCCACCAAGCGATCCAACCAAACTTGACAGCCACTCGACCACTTGCGGTTTGGGGCTGATTCAACCACACGGTCGATCTACAACTCACGGTAACACGTCAAAACGGACTAAGTCTCACTGCCGCAGGCAGTGACGGCAATTAGAAACGAACGAGGGGATCATTCGCATGAGCCGAAGCTGGAACAGGATGCAGGTTGTCTTCACGGCGATGGCCGTGATGTCCCTGACGACGGTGGCCAATGCCGCCGCACCGGCCAAGCCCAAAGGATTGGGAGATCCAGGGGCCTTGACGTCGTTGAAGGTCGAGCCAAATCTCACTGACAAGGGAATCACGATGCGAGGTCGTGATGCTCGCCAACAACTTTACGTCACCGGCGTCTACTCGAGTGGCCAACTGCGTGACTTCACGCACAAGGTCAAGTACTCGGTCGCTCCGGCGGGCGTTCTGAAAGTCGACGAGACCGGGCTGGCGACGCCTTCAACTGACGGTGTCGCGGTGGTGACTGCAACGGCCGGCGGCAAGTCCTCGACGTTGAAGATCACGGTCGAAGGCGTGACTCGTCAGATCCCGATCAATTTCAAGAACCAGATTGTCCCGATTTTCACCAAGCTCGGGTGCAACAGCGGCGGCTGCCACGGCAAGGCCAGTGGTCAGAACGGCTTCAAGCTCTCTTTGCTGGGCTTCTACCCCGGCGACGACTACGAGTTTCTGGTCAAGGAAGGCCGTGGACGGCGATTGTCCCCCGCATCCCCCGGTGAGAGCCTGCTGTTGCTCAAGGCCGTGGGACGCTCCCCTCACGGTGGCGGCAAGCGGATGGATGTTGACAGTCACGAATACCGGTTGATCTATCGCTGGGTCGAGCAGGGCATGCCTCGCGGCAGTGCCACGGATCCGGTCGTCAGCAGCATCAAGTGCTACCCCATCACGCGGGTGATGGATCGTGGCAGCGACCAGCAGATCACCACTTTGGCCACCTACAGTGACGGGACCGTCGAAGACGTGACCCGCATGGCCCTCTACGAGGCCAATGACACCGAGATGGCCGAAGCAACAGTGACCGGTCTGATCAAGACTCTGGATCTGGCCGGTGAGGTGGCGATCATGGCCCGTTATCAGGGCCAGGTTTCGACTTTCCGGGCCACGATTCCGCTGGGGGCCGACGTGGCGAACCTTCCCGCGGAGAAGAACCTTGTCGACAAGGCCGTCTTCGGCAAACTCAAGCTGCTCGGCATTCCCGCCTCGCCGGTTGCCGACGATGCCACGTTCCTGCGCCGCGTCTACGTGGACGTGACTGGTGGCCTGCCCAATGCCGGAGAGGTCGCAAAGTTTCTCGCCGACCAGGATCCCAAGAAGCGTGACAAGGCGATCGATCGGCTGCTGGACAGTTCTGAGTACGCTGACTACTTCACCAACAAGTGGAACATGGTCCTGCGGAACAAGAAACGGGGCAACGACGACCTCGGGTCGACGTACGCGTTTTATCGCTGGATCTGGAACAGCCTCTACAACAACAAGCCCTACGATCAGTTTGTCCGCGAGATCATCGCGGCTTCGGGGCAGTGGACCGAGTCGCCCGGCGTGGTGTGGTACCGCGAGGTCGATCAGGTCAACGAACAGGTTGAGGATACGGCGCAGCTGTTCCTGGGTCTTCGGATCCAGTGTGCTCGCTGCCATCACCACCCCTTCGAGAAGTGGAGCCAGAACGACTACTACGGGTTCTCGGCCTTCTTCAGCCGGGTGGGCAAGAAGAACGTGACGCTGCCGGGCTTTGTCCGGACGGCTCGTGACCGTCGGATCATTCACAATCCGGGTGCGGCAACGGCCAAGAATCCCCGGAGCGGCGACAATCTCAAGCCAACCGGCCTGGGCAGTCCCGCGTTGGACATTCCTGCTGATCACGACCCGCGGCAGTATCTGGCCGACTGGATGGCACGCAAGGACAACCCGTTCTTCGCTCATGCCCTGGTCAACCGTTACTGGAAGCACTTCTTCGATCGTGGAATCGTCGAACCCGAAGACGATATGCGGGCGACCAATCCGCCGTCGAATCCCGAGTTGCTCAACGGACTTGCCCAGCACTTTATTGCCAGCAAGTTCGACATCAAGGGGCTGGTTCGACTGATCTGCCGGTCGAACACCTATCAGCTCAGTTCGCTGCCCAACGACTACAACCTCAAGGACAAGCAGAACTTCTCGAGGTACTACCCGAAGCGGTTGACCGCCGAGGTGCTCTATGACGCCTTCCATCAGGTGACCGCTTCGACTCAGTCTTACGGTGGGCTGCCGACCGGCACCCGTGCCGTCCAACTGCCCGATCCGTCCAAGGGACCCTACTTCCTGAAGGTCTTCGGGCAGCCACAGGCCGATACGGCCTGCGAGTGCGAGCGGTCTCAGGAGGCCAACCTCGCACAGAGCCTGCACCTGTTGAACAGCTCGGAGGTCCAGAACAAGATCGCTGCCGGCAGTGGCCGTGCAGCGAAACTGGCCGCCGACAAGGAACGTCCCAACCAGGAGAAGATCAAGGAACTCTACCGCTGGGTTTACTCGCGTGAGCCTGATTCGGTGGAAACCAAGATCGCGTTGGGCCACTTGGCCAAGCACGAAAAGGACACCAAGGTCGCCTGGGAAGACATTATCTGGGCCCTGATCAATACCAAGGAGTTCCTCTTCAACCACTAAGGACAGTCGCCGAAAAGCGGCGTGAGGATTTCCGTCCAGACACCGGGGCGACTGGCCGTGGTTGGTCGCCGGGTCCGGGATTCAGACGAATGGAGGGAAACCCGGTTTCGCCAGAGACCGGGTTTCTTTCCTACCTGCCACACTCGATCAATACCGGCTTGCTGGTCACGTCGACGTGATCTCCGTGAGACGGCCACACCGATCGGTTCAGTTCAACTAGACAACACGCAGCGAGTTTCGCAGTACACCTCAGGAAGGGTCGCTCATGGCTTCCGCCCGTCACCCGCAACGGTCCGGTTGGTTTTCTTCGGTTTTCTCCACGCCCTCACTGGTTGCCCTCATGGTGACACTGGTGAGTTCCACGGCCTGGGGCCAGTTGCCACGCACCAGATTGACTTCGATCACTCCTCCGGTCGGCCAGGTCGGAGTCACCGTTGAAGTGACCGTGGCAGGGGCCGACCTCGATGAGGTTGGTGTGATGAGCTTCTCGCACGCGGGCATCACTGCCGTGCAGAAGACCACTGAGTCTGGTGGCAAGAAGACCCCGGTGGCCAACACCTTTGTGGTGACAATCGCCAAGAACGTCCCCGCGGGACTTTATGACGCCCGCGTGGCCGGGCTGTTCGGGGCCAGCAACCCGATGACGTTTGCGGTCACCAGCCGTGAGGTCGTCCGGGAATCCGAGGGCAACAACAGCTTCAAAGAAGCCGATGAGTTTGCTTTGGGGAAGACCGTCTTCGGACAGGTCAACGGCGCCGCCGATGTCGATTACCTGAAATTCACCGGCAAGCAGGGGCAGCGGGTGGTTGTCGACTGTCAGGCGTCCCGGGTTGATTCGTCGCTGCACGCCATCTGCGAGGTCTTCAGCCGTATCGATGGACGCGTTCGCCAGTTGTCATTTGCTCGACGCCAGGTTGGCCACGATCCCGTCACCGACATCACTCTTCCGGCCGACGGTGAGTACTTCATCAAGATCTACGACGAGCGTTTTGCCGGTAGCGTGGCTCACACCTACCTGTTGACGGCGCATACAGGACCTCACATTGATTTCGTGAAGCCGGCCGCAGGTGTTCCGGGAACGACCGGGACGTTCACGTTGTACGGCCGGAATCTGCCCGGTGGTCAACCGGCCGGAGTTGTTCTCGATCGTCGGGAACTGCAGAAGCTTGTCGTGAAGATCGCCGTTCCCAAGAGCACCACCGACCTGTCGCTCTCCGGGATTCGTGTCGAACCGGTCAGCGCCGGGCTCGACGCTTTCGAATATGCACTCAAGGCCGACAACGGGGTCTCCAACTCCGTGCCGATCTATTTTGGGACCGGTGCGATGGCCGTCGAGACCGAGCCCAACAACACGGCTGAGAAGGCTCAGAAGATCCAAGTGCCTGGTGATGTCACCGGCGCCCTGCAGAATCGCGGTGACGAGGACATTTTCGAGTTCTCGATGAAGGCCGGGCAGGTTTTTTGGATCGAGGTCTTCTCGCAACGCATTGGTGCCCCGGCTGACCCGTACCTGATCGTCGACATGGTTCAGGTCGACAAGGATGGGAAGGAACAGGCCCCGAAGCGGATGACGGCCGTGGACGACAACGGCACCAACCTCTTCGCCAATCACTTCGACACCGCCACCGTTGATCCCGTCTTCCGGCTCCAGTCGGCCGGTGATGCGACATACCGCGTTACTGTCCGCGATCGGAATTTCCAGAGTGCCGGCTCGTCTCGCCACGTTTACCGGCTCTCGATTCGTCCGGAAGAACGTGATTTCCGGGTGGTGGTTTTGCCGTTTGGACAGAACACCGGCAAGAACAGCAACACTGCCCAGAACTATGGGATCGCTCTTCGCAAGGGCGAAAACTTCCTTTGTCGGGCGCTGGCCTTTCGTCGTGACGGTTTCAACGCCGCGATCGAGGTGACGGCCGAGGGGTTGCCCAAGGGCGTCGTCTGCCATGGCACGACCATCGGCGTGGGACAGACCAGTGCCCCCCTGGTGTTCACGGCGACCGAAGACGCTCCGGAAATGACCACCGCCGTACGGCTGGTGTCTAAGGCCCGGCTTGACGATCCGGCGAAGGTCGCCGCTGTCGATGCCGCCGCAAAGGCTGTTGTGGCGGCCTTGGCGGCCGTCCCCAAAACCGCCGCGGCGATCAAACCGGCTGATGACGCTGCCAAGAAGGCCCAGGGGCTACGAACGACGGCCGAAAAGAAGTACACCGCCGACAACAAGGTTTCCACGGACGCCGCCAAAGCCAAGGTGAAATCCGACAAGACAGCCGCCGACACCAAGAAGGCTGCCGACGCGGCCCAGGTGGCAGACACCGCGGCCAAGAAGAAGGCTGCCGACACGGCCAAGGCCGCTGCCGATACGAAGAAGGCTGCCGACGAAGCTGGCAAGAAACTGACGGCTGCCCAGGCCGCCGCCAAGAAGGCTGCCGATGACGCCGCCAAGAAAAAGGCTGCCGACGCGGTCAAGGCCGCCACCGCCGTGAAGGCCAAAGCCGATAAGGCCGCCGCCGATGCGGCCAATGCGGCTGCCGATGCCAAGACCGCCGCGGCCAAGGCTGCCAAGACAGCTGCCGATACCAAGAAGACTGCTGCCGATGCCGCCAAAGCCAAGGTTGCTGCGGACAAGAAGGCTGCTGACACTGCCAAGATCACCGCCGCTTCGAAGACCGCATTCGACAAGACGGACGCTGCTTTCAAGGCCGCCCAGGCCAAGCTCACGGCGGCTCAAAAGGCCGTGACCGATGCCAAGAAGAAGGTTGCCGAGACCCAGGCCGCTTCCGCCGCCGCGAAGAAGGCTCGTGCCGCTGCTGTCAAGCAACTGGCTCGTGCGGCACGCGTCGGCACGATCGTGATCAACGGGGCCCAGAACAATTCGGCCGTTTCACGGTTGGCTCGCACGCTGGTCGTTTCGGTCATGAAGGAAAAGGCTCCCTTCCAGGTTCAGACTCCCGACAACGTGGTCCGGGTAGATGCCAACCGGCTGCGACAGATTCTGGTACCGGTCAAGTTGGCCAAGCGGAACGGATTCAACAACAACGTCACTCTGACGTGGGTCGGACAGCCCAAGAACGTGCAGGTCGCCAACAAACCGATCAATAAGGGGAAGGATTCGGAACTGCTGAGAATCTTCTTGCCCGCCAACGCGCCGATCGGCACCTATGCTCTCTATCTCCGGGCGCAGGGCCAGGTCTCCTACAGTCGCAACCCCTTCCGGGTGGAACGTGCCAAGGCGGCCCAGGCCAAGGCGAATGAGGCCGTCAAGGTGGCGGCGGCCGAGTTGAAGACGGCCAATGCGGCCAAGACGAAATCCGACAAGACAGCTGCCGATACCAAGAAGGCTGCTGACACGGCGCAGGCTGCGGATACGGTGGCCAAGAAGAAGGCTGCCGACACGGCCAAGGCCGCTGCCGATACGAAGAAGGCTGCCGACGAAGCTGGCAAGAAGCTGACAGCCGCCCAGGAGGCGGCCAAGAAGGCTGCCGATGACGCCGCCAAGAAGAAGGCTGCCGACGCGGTCAAGGCCGCCACCGCCGCAAAGGCCAAGGCAGACAAGGCCGCCGCCGATGCGGCCAAGGCTGCGGCCGCTGCCAAGACCGCGGCGGCGACGGCCGCCAAGAAGGCTGCCGATACCAAGAAAGCTGCCGCCGACGCGGCTGCCGCGAAAGTCAAGAGCGACGCCTCGGCCAAGAAGGCCACCGATAAGGACAAGGCCGTCAAGGCGACCAAGGCTGCTGCCGACAAGGAGGTCACTGCCGCCAACAACGCTGCGAAGGCCAAGAACGTCAACGCTTTTCCGCCGTCGGCTCCGATCATTGTCAGCATCCGCAACAATCCGGCGACGCTGAAGGCCGAGGTCCCCGGTGGCGGGAACCTCAAGAGAGGGGCCAAGCTCGCCGTCAAGGTCACCGTCACGCGAACCAACGGCTTCACGGGTCCCGTGACTCTGACACTTCCACTGCCACCGGGTATCACCGACCTGAAGGCGGCCGACGTGACCATTGCTGCCGACAAGACCGAGGGCGTCCTCTCGATCGCCGCCGGACCGAAGGCCACCGAGGGAGGATTGGCCAACATGGTGGTGCGAGCGAAGATGCAGTACGACGGCCGCGAGGCGTTGGTCGATCAACCGATCACGATCAAGGTGGCCAAGTAACGCCACCTGTTGAGACAACTCTATTCACGACACGATTCACAGCAGGCCAAATTCAGGGGCATTGCCATGCGTTTGTTTCTCGTCCGTAGTTTGACCCGTTTCGCCATCCTCGGCAGTGTTCTGGCTGCCGCCTCGTTTTTTGTGGCCGTTGCCGCCGACAAGAAGGCCGAGAAAACGGACGCCAAGTCGACCGAGATCAAGTTCGAGGCGGTCAAACTGGGCCGCCCCGTCAATTTCGAAAGAGACATCTACCCGGCACTCGAGCAGAATTGCATCGCTTGCCACAACGTGGCGATCAACGAGAGCAAGCTGGTCCTCGAAGAGGTCAAAGACATCGTCAAGGGCGGCAAGCGGGGCACATCGGTCGTCGCCAAACAGCCCGACAAGAGTCTGCTGTACCTGGTGGCAGCGCGGAAGAAGAAGCCGCACATGCCACCGTTGCCCAACAATCAGGACGCCAAGGCGTTTACGCCCCGAGAGTTGGGGTTGTTGAGGCAGTGGATCCTTGAAGGCGCCGTTGGAAGCAAAGGTGGCAACAAGCAGATGCTGCAGTTTTCTCCCTTGCCCGAATCGGCCAAGGCGGTCTACAGCGTCGCTCTTTCGCCGTGGAACCGGTTCGCCGCTGCCGGTCGTGCCAACCAGGTCGAGATCTACGATACGACGCTCGGAGAGAAGGTCTCGAAACTGGTGGATCCGCAACTCGACAAGATCAAGTTCCAGGACAAGGCCATGTATCCCGGCGGAGCCGCCCACAGGGACTTCGTTCACTCGATGGCGTTCAGCCCCAGCGGCAACATGCTCGCCACCGGTGGGTACCGTGTCGTGAAACTGTGGAAGCGTGATGCGGTTCGCCAGATCGCGAAACTGGCCGGTCCGGCTGCCGTCACCTCGACGGCCATCACCGCCGACGGCAAGATCGCCGCAGTTGCCAGCGCCGACAATGTTGTCCGCCTTGTCAATCTGGCCGATGGCAAGGTGATCCGGGAACTCAAGGGACACACCGCTGCCGTGAGCGGTTTGGCGTTCTATCCGCACCCGTCCGAGACATCGCGACTGGCTGCCGTGACCGCCGCAGCTGATGCCGCGCTGGTTGATGCGACGACCAAGCAGGCGACCGCCGAACAGGCCGTCAAGGACTTCGATCCCAAGGCATTGAAGTTGGAAGGCGAGAAGATCGCCGCGGAGAAGAAGACGAGAACCGACGCTGTGGCTGCGGCCGTGAAGGCCGTCGCAACTGCCAAGACCGCTCTCGTCGCGGCGAAGAAAGCCGAAGCCGAATTTGCCAAGACGGCGGGCGCCAGCAGCCAGTTGGTTACCGGAAGCCAGGACAAGAGTGTTCGCGTCTGGAAGGTCTCTGACGGAAGCGTCGTCCGCCAGTTGGTGACTCCCGCACCGGTCAACGATGTGATTTTCACCAAGGACGGCGCCCGCCTGGTTTCCGCTCATGCCGACAACCTGTTGCGAGTCTGGATGACCGTCGCTCCAAAACCGGCCGAAAAGAAGGCTGCCGACAAGAAGAAAGAAAAGAAGAAGGACGAGAAGGCCGGTCCGAAACCAGTTCTGGAGATCAAGGGACACTCGAAACCGGTCACCGGTGTGGCGCTGATTCTTCCGGCCGGCACGCAGATTGCCACCGCCAGTGGTGACAACACCGTGCGAGTGTTTGACGTGACCAAGGGCAACCAGGTCCGCAGCATCAATGTCGGATCGCCTGTAACCGGCGTGGCCGTTCGTCCTGACGGAACGGCGATCGCGGCGGCATCGGGCAACTTCGCGAGGCTGTATGACATGGCTGGCAAGCAGTTGGCCGAGTTGAAGGGCGATCTGGGGTTGGTCCGGGCACTGTCTGAAACGACCGAAGACCAGAACGTTGCCAAGCAGTTGGTCGGGATTGCTGACGGGAAGCAGAAGGCCGCCGACAAGACGGCCAAGGACCGGGCCGCTGCGGCCAAGAAGGCGAAGGACGCCAAGACGGCTGCTGACAAGAAGGTGGCCGAACAGAAGCCGAAATTCGACGCAGCCAAGACCAAGAGCGATACGGCCACGAAGGCATTCGATACTGCCGCCAAGGCCCTTGTCGTGGCCAAGAAGGCCATTGTGGATGCCACCAAGAAGGCGGCGGACCTGAAAAAGGTCGCTGATGATGCCAAGAAGGCTGCCGATGTGGCGACCAAGAAATCTGCTGATGCGGCGAAGACCTCCGAAGCAGCCAAGAAAGCGGCTGCCGAGGCTGCCAAGAAACTGACTGCGGCCCAGGAAGCCGCCAAGAAAGCTGCTGATGATGCGGCCAAGAAGAAGGCCGCTGATGCGGTGAAGGCTGCCACCGACGCGAAGGCCAAGGCCGACAAGGCTGCCGCCGATACGGCCAAGGTGGCTGCTGACGCCAAGAAGGCCTCCGATGTCGCAACGAAGAAGTCGACCGACGCGGCTGCCGCTTCGAAGGGGGCTGCCGAGGCCAAGACCAAGGCCGATGCGGCTGGTAAGGCGGCGCAGGCCAAGAATGATGCCACCAAGAAGGCCAAGGATGCGGCTGACAAGGAGACCGCCAAGCAGAAGGGCGAGCTGAAGAAAACGACCGACGCGCAGGCCTCGGCCGATCGGACACAGAAGCTTGCCGACAAAGCCTCCTCCGATGCCCAGGTGTCATTGAAAGCGGCCAATGCTGACAAGGCGGCCAAGGACGCGCTGCAGAAGACGGTTGACGCCGCGGTGGCCAAGGACACCGCAGCTGCCAAAGCGGGTGAGAAACCGATCACGGTGGTCGCCTTCTCGCCTGACGGAAAGTTCCTTTTGACCGGTGGTGCCGACCAGAAGATCCACGTGTGGTATGCGGCAACCGGCCAGGCCGTGGATACCGTCAGCGGGCATACTGGTGCGGTCACCGCGTTGTCGGTTTCGCCCTCAGGTGTCGTTCTTTCCGGTGGGGCCGACAAGCTGGCCGCTGCATGGGACATTTCCCCCAACTGGTCGCCGGCGGGCCAACTTGGTCCTCAGGCCGACAAGCCCCTGGATCTCGCTACGTCTCCGTTCGTGAGCCGTGTGCTGTCGATCGACTTCAGTCGCGATGGCAAGATGTTGGTCACCGGTGGAGGAGACCCGTCTCGGAGTGGCGAGTTGATGATCTGGGATGTGGCCAAGAAGACGATGATCCGTGAGATCAAGGATGCCCACAGTGATACCATCTTCGGTGCCGAATTTTCTCGAGACGGAAAGAAGCTTCTTTCCGGAGCCGCTGACAAGTTTGTCAAGATCTTCGATGTCGGTAGCGGCAAGCACATCCGTAGCTTCGAGGGTCACACTCACCACGTGCTGGATGTCAGTTGGAAGGCCGACAATTCGTCCATTGCCAGTGCCGGGGCCGACAACGTGATCAAGGTCTGGAACGTTGACACCGGGGAACAGCGACGAACGATCGGCGGTTATTCCAAGCAGGTCACCTCGCTGCGTTTCGTGGGGATTGGCGAGAACGTCATCAGCTGTGGTGGTGACAAGTCAGTGCGTTACCACAAAACTGGCAATGGTCAGAACTACCGCAGTTTCAGCGGTGGGACCGACTTCATGTATGCGGCCGCTTCGAGTCGCGACGAGTCGTTCGTGGTCGCTGGTGGTGAAGATGGCACCGTCCGACTCTGGAATGGCAAGAACGGGAAGCTCGTCAAGGCCTTCAGCCGCTGAGAGAACTCGGCGAGTCGGGACTCGTCCATACCGCAGTGAAAAAGTCGCGGCGGCCGCCATGGCTGAACATGGTGGCCGTCGTTTCTCGTTTGGGTTCAGAGCGTCCGGGTTGACGACACGAATCCAGCCAATTGTAGCAGCGTCCACCGGACCACCTCATGAGTGAACAACTTGAAACACGGCTGTTCGATGAATTGGAACAGTTGCCGTTGATCGACCCGCACACCCATATCAATCCGCACGCTGCCGCATCAGAAACACTCGCGGATATTCTCGGGTACCACTATTACACCGAACTGGCACATTCGGCCGGGTTGTCCCGCGAGCAGATCGAGGAGCCCGGGATCGGGCCTCGTGAATTGGTCGGTCGTTTGGCTCCGTTCCTCGAACATCTCGACAACACCGTCCAGGTCAGTTGGCTCGTGGAAATGTGCCGTGACTTTTTCGGGTTTGACGGAGACCGGATCGGTACGGACAACTGGGAGTCGGTTTATGATTCCGCAGCCGAAGCGATGGCGGCTGAGGATTGGGAAGAGACGGTGCTGTCCAGGAGCGGTCTCGAGCAGGTTTACCTGACCAATGACTTCGACGATCCGCTTGAGGGGTTCGACACGAGCCGTTACGTGCCGTGTCTGAGGACCGACGACCTGGTGTTCCATCTGCATCGTCAGTCAACCCGCGATCGCTTCGAACAGGCGACCGGGTTCACGGTCTCGGATTCTGCGACCCTGAAGGACGGCTTGGGGCGGTTGTTCGAACACTTTACCGGTCATGGTGCCCGTGCCTGCGCGATCTCATTACCGCCGGATTTCACACCGTCCGCGCCCGACGTGGCCGCCGCTGACGCGGCGCTGGGCCGTCTTGAAGGAGATACCGAGTGGACCTGCGACGAGACCACAGCGGTGTCTCAAATGGTGTTCTGGTCGCTGTCCGAAGCTTGTGCGGACTCCGGACTTCCTTTCGACTTGATGATCGGTGTCAACCGACAGGTGTATCCGACCGGTGTCTATCAGGGGCAGGATCTGTTCGACAAGAGGACCTCGCTGAAACAATACGCGGAACTGTTCAACGCGTTTCCGGGGGTCACCTATCCGGTCTCGGTTCTCGCCTCGACCAGCAACCAGGAACTGGTCAGCTACAGTTGGATTTTTCCCAACGTTGTCACCAACGGACACTGGTGGTATTCAAACATCCCGGCCTACATCGAGGTCGACTGTCGAAGTCGTCTGCAGGCCGTGCCGCGACACAAGCAGATCGGCTACTATAGCGACATGTACAAGTTGGAGTTCGCATTGCCGAAGTTCCGAATGTACCGTGGCATCCTGGCCCGAGTGCTTGCTACCGATTTTGTGGTCGGACGCGGTTGGACCGAGCAGCGGGCCCTGGAACTCGGGCGCCAGGTCCTGCGAGGCAACGTCGAGACGATTTTTGGTGGAACATCCTGAACGGGAAGCGTTCGGACAAGGAGTCAGGAGACGATGGCGTTATTGGTGCTGTTGCAAGGCGGAGAGGCCATTCCCCATGACCTGGGTGCAGATGATGTGCTGATAGGTCGTCATCCGGAGTGCGGCGTGCAGTTGGAGTCCAACGCCGTGTCACGGCGGCACGCTCGGGTGTTTGTCGAGGGCGGGGGCTATGCGATCGAAGATCTCGGCAGCGGCAACGGGACGTTCGTCAATGGTCAGAAGATCGAGGGGCCGACTCAACTGAAACCCCAGGATCGGATCAAACTCGGACCGGTGTTGATGCGTTTCGAGGAAAGCGGTGGCGGAGGACCGGCCGTCGAGCAGGACTTCGGGTCGACAATGGTGGGGGTCTCCATGGATGACGAGGACGCCACCATCATGGCGTCTGTGGACATCGGAGGAGGATTTGGCGCGCTGGGCGTGAAGCCCGAAGAGAAGCTCAAGGGGGTACTCGAGATCAGCCGAGCATTGGCCGGATCGGTCGATGTCGAGGCGATGTTGCCGAAGGTCCTCGACACGTTGTTCGGGATCTTCAATCAGGCCGACCGGGGCTGTATCCTGCTCAAGGAGTCCGAGAGCGGTGAACTGGTGCCCCGGGCGATGAAGCACCGTCGCGAATCTGAGGACGCCACGGTGACTCTCAGCCGCACCATTGTCAGCAAGGTGATCGAGAACAAGGCCGGGCTGCTCTCGGCCGATGCCTCAAGCGACACGCAGTTTTCCGCCAGCGAATCGATCTCAAACCTTTCGATTCGCTCGATGATGTGTGTCCCGATGTTGGGGATCGACGGTGAGGTTGCTGGCGTGATCAACCTGGATACCCAGAACCCTGTCAACCAGTTCAACAACGATGACCTCGAATTGCTCCAGGCGGTCGCTGGGCAGGCCGCCTTGAGCTACGAGTCGGCTCGACTGGTCTCGGCGTTCATGGCCAAGCAGAAGCAGGACAGTGAACTGGACATTGCCCGGGGAGTCCAAGAGGCCCTGTTGCCGGAGGAACTCCCCAAGGTCGATGGGTACTCGTTTTACGCCTCATACGATGCGGCCCAGGCAGTCGGCGGCGACTACTACGATGCGATGGTGCTGAGTGACGGCAAGATCTGTCTCGCCTTCGGCGACGTGGCAGGCAAGGGGGTGCCGGGGGCACTGATCATGTCCCGGATTTCCAGCTGCGTTCAAAACACGATGTCGTTCATGCCGTCGATCGAAGAGGCCGTGGCCGCGATCAATAACCACATGTGTGCCAACGCCGTCGAAGGCCGTTTCGTGACCTTTGTCCTGGTCATCATCGATCCCGTGGCCCATCACTTGACGCTGGTCAATGCGGGGCACATGTCTCCGATGATCCTGAAGACGGATGGGCTGATCGAAGAGTTCGACGAGGAGAGCGTGGGATTGCCGATCGGGGTGATGGAGGATTACCCCTTCGAGGTCGTCGAACGGCCAATCGGTGCCGGAGAGATCTTCGTGATCTTCACCGATGGTGTTGATGAAGCGATGAACCCGGCTGGCGACCTGTACACGCTGGAGCGGATGAGGAATTTCCTGCAGGCCGGATCTCGCCAGGCCGATGAACTCGGTCGCAGTTTACTGGCCGACGTTCGCACTTTCGCTGACGGTCGTGACCAGAACGACGACATCACGATCATGACCTTCGGGCGAGATGCCTCGGCCTAGAGCGTGATTTCGCTCGGGGCGGCAACCTGGCGGTAGCCCAGGCTTCGCATCACCTCGAGCACTTCGCTCCAGGTCGGAAACTGGCGACCGCTGCGACGCTTGTAGTCGTCCATTGCCGTCATGAACTCGATCTCTTGGTGATCGTAGTCACGCTCACAGGTGGTGGGATCGATATGCCGCCGGCGTTCGACCTTCTTGCGTCCACGGCTGGCGGACACGTCGTGCTTCGTATCGACTCGGTGGGTGGTTTCCTGCGGGGGGCGATCGGAGTTCGTCATGGAAGGGATCCGCTGGGTACAGGAGTGGGGCAGCCGGAGAACCGGCCCGACGGGACACCCTGCATGGATCGGCCACATGAGGCGGGAAACTGCAGTCGGGCGACCCGTTTCGCGACTGTAGCAGCCGGGCGATGTCAACGGGTTCGGCTGGTCGTGCGGGTTACAGAGAACCGACCAGCGACTGCCGTTGTCCAGGCTACTTCTGGATGCACTCGCGTGCGACCTGGCGGGAAAACCGCCAGGCGTGTCGCAGAGTGATCAGACGGCTCTCGAGTTGCTCTTCGGAGTAGTAGCGACCCGGTTCACTGCGAGGCAATCCGGCGAGTTCGATGGTCAGCGGGAGCAGGTCAAGAAACTCCCGGTAGCGCCGCTGCTGTTCATTCGCGTCAGTCACGGAAGATGTCCTTGAGGGCGTGGGCCGACTGGTGAAAAGGCAATGCAACGACGAGGGTATCGGGGAATGGATCCGGTCAAGGATTTACTGGCCGCCTGCCGACGGTCGACGGTGCATGTACTGCTTGATGATGTCCTCAGCCATGTTGGACGGATTATCGTCCTCGGAGGCCTTCGATTCACCGTCCTCGGATGACTTCTCGGCTGCCGGCGCGGGTTCGGGATCCTTGGCCCCGGTGGTCGCGGGATCCGGAAGATTCACTTCGGGAAGGCCATCTGCCGATGGTGCTGATTGATCGGCAGGTGGTGTCGCCGGCTGAGGCACTTCGGCCACCGGCTGCGGTACTGGCGGGGCCTGGGGCACAAAACCAGGCGGCATCATGCCGGGTTGGCCAACGAACGGCATCTGTTGTTGCATCGCCAACTGTTGTTGCATCGCCAGGTGCTGCTGCATGGCGAGTTGTTGCTGTTGCTGTTGCTGTTGCTGCAGCGCCATCTGTTGTTGCATCGCCATCTGTTGTTGCAACTGTTGTTGCTGCAGTTCGTGCTGCTGCTGTTGGTTGGGGATGACGGTCGTGTCGTCGGTGAGCATGGCGGTATTCGCGGCATCATCGATGGCAGCGGCCGCATCGGCCGGCAAATCGATCATCGTGTCACTCGACGAAGGCTCTTCACCCGGCTCATCCAGTACACCGTCACCGGCTCCCGTTTCGGCCTCAGCCTCGATCGGTTTGTCGGTCTCGGTTTCCGGTTCGGAGACCTCGTCCACCTCGCTGAGCACCACTTCGAATTCCAGCGGGCCAACCGTGACTCGGTCACCTTGTTCGAGCCTCACCTGGCCGGTGATGGATTCTCCATTGACAGCTGTTCCGTTGGTGCTGCCAAGGTCCCGCAGACGGAGGCAAAACTCATCGAGAGTAAAGACGCAGTGATGACGGCTGATCGATTCACTGTTCGGCCGAAGATGGCAGTCCTGTTCCCGGCCAATCAGAAACTTGCGATCCGCGTCCAGTGAAATCAATTTTCCGTCGTGTTGACCACCAACGGACTTCAATTCAGCTCGCAACATCGCGATTCCCCAAACCCCATGCCCGACTCCAGGCTTCTCAGTTTCACCTAATTCCGTAGCACTCGTCTCGTGTCCGTTCTGTCCAATGTCTGGGAAAAAGGAGCAAAAATCGTCAATGAAGTCAAGAATTACAGGGTCGCAGTTCACGGAAAACCACGACGATCGGGCCACCACTCGAGCAGGCCGATCGTAACCTGGAATGCCGTGAAAACGCGGAGAAAAAGGCGGGAAAGAGATTAAACCCCGCGTCTGCACGTTACTCGGATCATCGAAAGAAGTCAACGAATTTGGCCGTTCACACCGTCGGTTTTGGTCCCTCAAGTGGTTGGCGCGCCACTATGATCGGGACGTTGGGGAAAGTCGTGCGGAGTGTCCGGATCAGCCGCCAGGATGCAGATCGGTCCGCTGGGAGATCTCCTGCAACTCCGCGTCACTGATGGGTTTGTGAGAGAGTCGCCAACCGAGGGACGCGGCGATCGCCTGAGCCATCAACCTGGGGAAATTTCCAGGGAGAACCAGTTCGGGGACGAGATCTTCCAACCCGAAGAATTCGGGGGCATGTGTTGAACTCCGCAGCAACAAGCTGCCGTGTTGCAGTACGGCACCACGTCGGCGTCGTTGGGCACTTCCGAGCAGCTTGTGTTTCCCACAGACGACATCTTCCGCCGCAGAACGGGCAAAGCACAGTGCCGGTCCGTCAGAACCATCCACGGTCTCTCGGAGTCCCAGTCCTGGAATTGGGCCATTGGCCAGTGTGACCAATTCGTCGATGATGGATTGGTGGACGACATTGTAGAGGTCTGAACCGCGTGCGGAATTGGGGTCGCCCGCCGGGACGACACAAGAATAGGTCCACTCGTGGTGGTGGACGATGGCCCCGCCTCCTGAGAGTCGTCGGACCTGGTCCAGTCCGGCCACGAGAGAGTTGGATTCCAGTGTGTCAGGCTGCTGGAAATAGCCGAGCGACACGGTGGGATGGGACCAGGCGTAGGTCCGCACTGCGGGCTGCCCGTTTTGGAGGGCCGTGTCCAGAAGCCACTCGTCGCATGCCATGTTCCACCGGCCGGGATGGGCGGTTCCGGTCTCGACGATCCGACAGATGGAAGACGGCGTGACCATCAGACATCTTCGGCGGTGTCATCATCCGGCGACCAGAGCAGGATCGGCTGCCGGGCGGCCTGCACGTCGTTGGGGCGGCTGACGGGAGCTGCGTGCGGTGCCTGGTGGAGAAATTCGAGATCCTCCTCGGCAATCTCGTGCAGCGTGGCCGCAAACGCGTCGAGCGTCGCTTTCGATTCGGTTTCGGTTGGTTCGATCATCATCGCTTCGGGGACCACCAGCGGGAAGTAGATGGTCGGAGCGTGGAAACCGAAGTCCAGCAGCCGCTTGGCGACGTCCATCGCGGTGATTCCGCGGTCGTCCTTCAGATTCGATGCGGAGCCAACAAATTCGTGCATGCAGTGTTGACCGAACGGGGCCGGCAGAAGATCAGCCAGCAGGGCCTTGAGGTAATTGGCATTGAGCACCGCGTGGCGGGCGGCTTCACGGACACCCTCACGGCCTAGCGTCCTCAGGTAACAGTAACCTCGCAGCAGGATGCCGACATTGCCGAAGAAACTTCGCACGCGGCCGATCGATCGGCTCGGGGTTTCGAGTTCGAAGTGAGGTTGGCCATCATCATCGGTAATCCGTGTGACGACGGGGCCGGGAAGAAACTCGGCGAGTTCGCTGCGGACTGCAATGGGCCCGGCTCCGGGGCCACCCGCACCGTGGGGGCCGGTGAACGTCTTGTGGACATTGAAGTGCATCATGTCGCCACCGAAGTCACCGGGACGAGTGACTCCCATGATTGCGTTCATGTTTGCCCCGTCGATGTAGACCAGCCCGCCAACCTCGTGGACCCGGGCTGCGATCGACTCGATCTGGGTCTCGAACAGCCCCAGGGTGTTGGGATTGGTGATCATGAACACAGCCGTCTGGTCATCAAGCTGGGTTTCGAGTTCGTCCAGATCGACGAGTCCATCGGAAGTGTTCTCCAACTGCACACATTCGAATCCAGCGATCGCGGCGCTGGCGGGGTTGGTGCCGTGGGCGCTGGAGGGGAAGATGACGCGGGTGCGGGTTTCTCCTCGCGAACGGAACCAGGCCGAGGCCACCAGCAACGCGGCCAGTTCTCCCTGTGCACCGGCAGCTGGCTGCAACGAGACTGCCGGCAAACCGGCGATTTCGGCAAGCATCTCCTGCATGTCGTGCAGCAATCGCAGCATTCCCTGCTGGTCACAGATTCTCTGGTACGGGTGCAGGTCGACCATCCCGGGCAACCTCGCCATTCGCTCGTGTCGCTTGGGGTTGTACTTCATCGTGCAACTGCCCAGCGGATAGAAATGGGTGTCGACCGACATGTTGAGGGTCGAGAGGTTCAGGAAGTGGCGGATCACGTCCGACTCGGTCAACTCCGGCAAACTGTGGTCGTGGCTGGCTCGGCGGAAGGCGTCGGGGATCATGTCTCCGAGCGGCCGATCGGGGACATCCGAAGTGGGAAACTGAGCCGCGCGACGCCCGGGCTGGGAAAGATCGAAGAGCAACTCGGTCGCGTGTGTATTGCGCATGGTGCTCAGGCAGGTTTGGTAAGGGTTTGGGGGGTTGCAGAATCTTCGGATGTCGCGGCCAGCGACTCGACCAGCCGGTCGATTTCTTCTCGAGTGCGTTGTTCTGTGACCGCGACCAGCAGTGTCTGATCAGCAGCTTCTCCGAGAGATTCCCGAAGTCGGGGGAACCGTCCAAGTGCAGGGCCGAGGTCAAAACCGGCTTCGGCCGCGCGGTTGATCACTTCTGTGGCATCGCCCTGGACCCTCAAGGTGAATTCCTTGAAGAAGGGGCGAGAGAACATCAGCTCGAAACCGGGCAGTTCCCCGAGTCTCTCGGCCGCGTAGTGCGATTTGCGGCAGCACAGTTCGGCGACATCGACCAGCCCCTGACGGCCCAGTAGCGACAGGTAGACCGTAGCCCGGATGGCCAGCAGGCCCTGGTTGGTGCAGATGTTCGACGTCGCCTTTTCTCGACGGATGTGCTGCTCGCGAGCCTGGAGATTGAGTACGAAGCAACGTTGGCCGTTGCGATCGACGGTCTGCCCGATCAACCGGCCCGGCATCTGGCGGACGTGGGCCTGGCGGCAGGCGAGGATGCCCAGGAACGGGCCACCGTACTGAGCCGGGATACCCAGAGACTGCCCTTCCGCCACTGCGATGTCTGCCCCGCATTCGGCAGGGGTTTTGAGCAGTCCGAGGCTCAGTGGATCAAAACTGACAATGGCCAGTGCGCCGACGTCGTGTGCCGCCTGACAGAGCGGTTCGAGTTCCTCCAGGGCACCGAAAACGTTGGGGTGCTGAATGACCAGGCAACTGGTTTCCTCGTCGAGCGTGTCAGCAACGATGTTGACGTCAGCCGCTCCGTCCGGTGTGGCGATGACGTCGAGTTGGCACGACAGGTTTCCGAGATAGGTCTCAAGAACCTCCTGGTATTCGGGGTGCAGCGAACCGAGCACCACGACCCGGTTGTACCGCTTGGTGACCCTCATGGCCATGAAGACCGCTTCGCTGACCGCGGTGCCACCTTCGTAAAGGCTGGCGTTGGAGACCTCCATTCCGGTCAATTGGCAGACCAGGGTCTGGAACTCGAAGAATGCCTGCAGACTGCCCTGGCTGGCCTCCGCCTGGTACGGGGTGTAGGCGGTGTAGAACTCGCCCCGTGAAGCAACCTCATCGACAGCGGCGGGGATGAAATGGTCGTAGACGCCTCCGCCCATCAGGCAGACCCGTGAGGAACCACCGCAGTTGGCTGCGGCGAGTTTGCGGAGGTGCATTTCCAGTTCAGGCTCGGAGAAACCGACGGGCAAGTCGAGCAGTCCCTCGACTTGCAGGTGGTCGGGAACCTGTTCGAAGAGTTCTTCGATGGACTCCGCACCGATTGCCTCAAGCATCGAACGGATATCGTCGGGAGTGTTGAATAGGTAGGCCACGAGTCATCTCGCTGGGAATTCGACGTGAACCGTGATGGCCGTCAGTGCCCGGCCGATTGACAGTGTTCCCGGTAGGCGGTTTCATCGAGCAGGGCGTCCGCGGCCGAGGCGTCGGAGACGTTCACCCGGATCATCCAGCCTCGTCCGAACGGGTCTTCGCCCAGCGCGTCGAGATCGTCTGGCAGTCCCGTGTTGACCTCGGTGACTTCACCGGCAACCGGTGCGTAGAGGTCACTGACGGCCTTGACACTCTCGACCTCGCCGAAGATCTCGCCAGCATCAAGAGTTCGTCCCACTTCGGGCAACTCGACAAACACCAGGTCGGTCAAGGCTTCGACGGCGAAATCGGTGATCCCGACGGTGGCAATGTTTCCGTCGAGATGGAGCCACTCGTGGCTCTTGGAGAATTTCAAGGTGGCCGGGTCCATCGTTGTTCAACTCCGTTTTGCTCGCGTGTGCGTCCGTGTCCGCGATCGGTCAGATCGCTGTTCCGATGGTTGGCTTGGCTATTCGGAAGCCGGTGCCGATTGTTCTTGAAGCTCGTGCTCGGCGATCTTTTCGACTCGTCGAGCGTGCCGTCCCCCTTCGAATTCCGTTTCCAGCCAGATCTCGATCATGCGGTTGACCAGTCGATCGCCGAGCAGGTCGGCTGAGAGGCACAGAACATTTGAGTCGTTGTGTCGTCTGCTCATACCGGCCGTGAGGTCGTCGTGGCAGTTGGCCGCCCGAACTCCGGAGAACTTGTTGGCGACGATGCACATCCCCATCCCCGTGCCACAGATCAGGATGCCTCGGGAGGCAGTCCCGTCGGAGACAGCTCCGGCAACAGACGCTGCGAAGTCCGGGTAGTCAACGCTCTCGGTCGACTCTGGTCCATGGTCCAGTCCGTCGTGTCCGAGTTCGTTCAGCAGGGCGAGGACCTTGCCCTTGACGGTGAAACCGCGGTGGTCGCTGGCGACGGCAATCTTCATGGTCAATGGGGGGTTAGAGGGTGGGAGAGAAGGTCCGTGTCGGTGAATCAACTTGGTGAGTTGTCGAGCAACTCTTCGATCAATTGCTGGAGATGGGATTGTATGGCCTGACAACACTCCGCGTACACCGTTGACGACCCGCCGATCGGATCGTCTATGTCAGCTCCGTTTACGTCGAGCAGACGAACCCGGGATGCGGCGTCGGGCCAGGCTTCGAGGATCGAATTGCGATGCCCGTTCGTCATCGTGACCAGATGGTCCGCTTGGGTCGCCAACTCGGCAGTCAGCGGCTGGCTGACGTGCGAAGCGAATTCGATTCCCCTTTCCCTGAGACTCTCGGCCGCTTCCAGACTGATAGGGCTTCCCCCGTAGGCGGCTACACCGGCCGAACCCACCAGGAAACCCCGGTCCACCAGCTCCTCGTCCGGGCATTGTAACCGTTCGGCCAGCATTTTGCGAAACAATGCCTCGGCCATCGGCGATCGACACGTGTTGCCCGTGCAGACGAAGACCACCGCCCGGCACGCCATCCTCGCCACCGTCGCGGCTCCGACCGCCCCCTCGTGGGTGACGTCCCACCTGTTCTCTCGGATTCGGATCGTCGTGTCCCCTCCAGCGAATCTCGAGGGGCCGGCCTGAAGGATCAGGGTGGCGGAATCGCAGGAACCAGGGGTCGGGGCACCGGAATCGGTCAGGTTCAACGGCCGGGCCAGCAGGAGGGTGTCGGCGAGATCGAGCAGTCCCCGCGGCACTTCGTGTGCGGGCACCCTTACCGGCAACCGGCCGGTGTCTGTCACGTGGGTCCACCACGATGCGGAGCAGTTGTCGGGAGGCGTGGCTTGGGGGACGAGGTCCATCACAACAGGTGCCGGCCAGCAGCGACGTGACAGCCGCTGCACCAGTTCCTCCGAATCCTTCGAAACCGACGCGAGACCGAGTACGCTGGCAGCATCCGGACCCAGCACCACCGGCCCGGGGAGTACGTCGGAACTGTCGGACGGTTCGGTGGGCACTGTCGGCATCAGCAGAGATTCGGCGGCGGAGGGATCAACGATTGAGCCGACCATGTGGTAGCCGGCCTCGTCGGGGATCACCACCAACTGGCCGTCGGCGACGGTTTCGGCTGCACGGGTAACCGCCCTGGCCACCGCCTGCTCGTCACCACCGCGGATATCCAGTACCTCGGCCATCAACGCACCTGTCCCCGGTGATTGCCTCAGTCGGTGTACCGTTCACGACTCCAGTCACAAGCCAACTCGACCAGAGTTTCGAGCGTCTGGTGGTTGGCACTGCAGGCGACGATGCCCGGCAGTCGCAGCATGTCGGCCCGATCGTCCATCCACAATTCATCAAAGTGGACGCTTTGCCCGTCATGGACCCAGACCGCATCACCTCCCAGGATTCTGGCGATCTGCAGTGACACCGGAAAGTCGTAGATGTTGGGTGAGTGGATCAACGAGCCGCCGAAGCGGCCGTCGGCCAGGAGTGGGTAAATGCTGCCGGGCATGTCGTCAGGGGCCACCCCCTCGAGTCCCGTTGCGGTGACATCCTCAGCTCGTGCCGAATCGTGTTCCTGGAACCCAATCAGGTAGATCCGTGGTGAGTCCGGGCGGGTGGCAGGGTCAACTGGTGTGATCGCATCGAGAACATCCCGAGCTGGTTGCAGCGGGTCGTCAGGGCCACAACGAATCGTCTGTTCGATGGCCTCGACCCAGGTCCCTGCGGGGCCCATTTCGGGGAGGTAGACCAACGAGTAGTGCAACGTGTCACGAGTCCGTAGCGAGAGCATTACCGCGTAGCCGTCGCCTGTCTGGTCACGGTACTGCCGCGTGCCGTCGATTGGATCCAGGGCAATCGTCCACGGCGCGTCGTCGGCGAACAGGTGCAGGTCGCCGTTCTCTTCTTCGGCCTCGATCCTCGCCTCGCGAAACACCGTGTCGCGATCTCGCAACGCTCCCACCAGCAGTTCCTGGACGCTGATGTCGGCCAGGGTCAGGGCGTCGGTCAGGTGGCTGCCAGAGGTCTTTCCCGGCAGCGAGATATTGAAGCCGCGGATTCGACGGGCCAAAGCTCCACCCCAGCGCAGCACCTCGGGCATTTCTCGCGAGAGGGCCGAGGTGAGATCGCCGAGTGTCATCACCGATCGAGACTAACGCATTGTCCGCCATGAGGGAATCGACCGGGTTGGCCGTTCTACCGGCTGTCAGTAGGATGCCTGAACAAGTCGACGTGAGGAGAAGACGGATGGTCTGGTACGACGGGTTACGGTGGAGTCGGCGACACCTGATGTCTTCGGCGGTGGTGGCAGCGATTGTGGCCTCCGGCCTCGTCTCTCTACACGCCGAGCATCCACATGCCGCTCCGCGGGTGACCAGCCTGACCAATCCCAAGGTCCGTTTCCGACCCGCCGAGGCGCACCACGTGGTGCTGACCAATGGCGAAGTGACCGCGGTGATCGTCGACAATGCGGCTGTCACCGGTGGCCCGCTGAAGGCCGATCACCGTGCCGGTTACAATGGCGTCGCGCAGCTGACCCATCGTCGTCGTCCCGACAACATCTTTCGGGCTCCCTATGCGGGGATCAACTACGAGCACATCCACGATGGGACCCTCGCGGTCTCGCGTGAGAAGTTCGAGCCCCGTGTGTCGCCGATGGAGTTACGGATCGTCGACCGAAGCACCGTCGAGTTGTACCAGCCACCGACGAAGAACTGGAAGTTGGAGAGTTGCGGGCGGTACCGGCTGCTCGAGGATGGAGCGATTGAGTACACGTTCGAATGCATCCCACGTGCCAGGACTTTCCGACACGGTTTCATCGGTTTGTTCTGGGCCAGTTATATCGATCGGCCCGAGGACAAAGCGATTCACTTCCGAGGTCGGCGGCTGGAAACCGTGGGGGCCGGAGAGTGGATCAAGTGGCTGCCTCCCTCACACGGAGTGGCCAGTACCCATCGTCCGGAGGGTAGCAGGTTGCCGAAGGTTGTCAGTGGTTTTCCCCTGACGCTGGTCAACCACCCGTCCCGATTTGTCTACACCTCGCCCTGGTATTACGGCGTCAGCCACGGCATGGCACTGGCCCAGGTGTTCCGTGATCGCGACCGGATCTGGATGGCCCAGTCTCCAACCGGTGGGGGAGCGACCAATCCGGCCTGGGATTTCCAGTGGTTTGTCCCCGATTACCAGGTGAACCAGGCCTACGGATTCGTAATGCGTGTCGTCTACGTGCCTTACAAGAGCCGCGAGCAGGTGACTCGTGCGGTTCGTCCTCACCTGGAGTCGCTCAACCGGTCGCCTGAGCGCGGTGACCGGCGTGAGTCTCGATCCAGGTGACCAGCCGTTCAGCGACATCGATTGCGTTGACCCGGGCCAGAGCTCGCCAGCCGGGAACCGCGTTGACTTCCAGCACCATCCGTTGTCCAGCCGGGTTGCTGATCAAGTCGACTCCGGCCAGACATGTGCCGGTGGCTTCGGCCGCACCGCGTGCGAGGTCAATGTCCACGGGTTCCGGGATCCAGGGTTCGGCCATTCCCCGCTGGGAGATGTTGGTGCGGAAGTCTTCTCGAGCTCGCCGTCGCATGCCGCCGATCACTTGTCCGTCAAGCAGCAGTATCCGGTCGTCGTAGCCGCCGTGGTCGATGAAAGCCTGCAGGTACAGTACGGCGTTGAGTTGTTCGAGCGTGCGGAAGGTCCTGAGGGCGAGTTCGGGATCGCTGACTCGAACGATGCCACGGCCCTCGGCGCCGAAAATCGGCTTGACCACCACGTCTCCGCCGAGCAAGTCGAATGCTTCCATTGCCGAGTCGGAATTCTCGCAGACCACAGTCGGTGGGACAGGGATCCCGGCTGCGAGAAGCCGGGCGGTTGAGAGGTACTTGTCGACGGCGCACTCGATCGCGCGAGGCGAATTGAGCACGGTGACACCGAGTTGTTCGAGTCGAGCCAAGGCATCCATCCGGAAAACCACCTGTTCCAGGGATCCCGGGGGCATTGTGCGGACGATCACAGCTTCGGCTTTGTCGAGGTGGCCGTCGGTGTCTCGAACGGATTCTCCCGGTCCATTGGCGGCCAGAGTGCCCACGACTCGGGGAAAGCGAATCCCCAGACACTCGTGCCCCCGCTGTTGGGCGGCGCGGGACAAGTCCTTGAGATACCAGCTGCCGGGATTGCTGAGGACGGCGATTTGCACGCGTCGGATGTCCTGGATCGGGATTTGCTGGCAGCCGGCAGCAACGGGGGGTCAGATTCCGAAACTCTCGCAGAGGATCTCGGGGCTGACCTGGCCGAAGGCGTGCACCTGGCCCGTGTCGACGTTGAAGAAACGTATCATGGCCGGGCTGAACAGGTGAGGGTCGATTTGATAGAAGTCGTGTTCGGCGTTGGCGAAGATTTCCAGGAACGGTCGGCCGTGGGCATCGGAGGCTGACGAGGGGACACGGGGACCGATCTCGGTCAAAGAGTCGTCGTCACCGGTGACCCACAAGGTGACGGTGCCCCCGTAGAGAATCGCATCGTTGGTTCTTCCGATGCCGGCCAGGTCGTCGGCAGCTACCGGTGGCAGCGGAGCCGAACCGAAGCCCGAGACAATCCGTGAGACGTCGAAGTCCAGTTCGTGCAGCTTGTGGAGCGCCGTTTCAACGCTGCGAGCCACGACCTGAACGGTTCCAGCCTGGCTGGACGTGGGGGCGACCGCCAGCAAGGTCCGTCCGATTTCGACTCCGGTCTTTTCGGCAATCGCTTCGAACACCGATTCGTCAGGCAGCCCACCACTTTCGATGACTCCCACGCAGACACCGGGAGTCTCCGTTCCGCCGATATCCCCGTAGAGCTCCTCACGGCCGGCAGCCGCCCGCATGGGGCCCGAGCCCATTCCGAAGTAGTCGCCGACGCTGATTTGCCAACCGGCGTACTGGCTGGCCAGGCAGGCCAGCACCGGCGAATCGGTGGCGATTTCGATGGAGGGCCAGTCCCCGGTTGGCTGCGAACCACCAGTGACCGTGACGCGGCCCCGGTTGGCCAGGCACAGGCGTGACAGGTCGAGCCCGGCTTCGAGTCCTCCCGTGACGTTTACGCCCAGGTCGAGCACAATGCCCCCGTTGTCCAGCGTGTGCGACTCTCCACCGAGGTCGCCGATCCGGTCACGGATCCTCTGGGCCAATCTCCAGGCACGATCGTTGAGCAGTCCGCCGGTGTCGGTCACGGCGAAGCGTCCCGATTGGGCGAAGCCGCAGGCTTGGCCTTCGGCTTCGCGTCGGTCCTGATGTAGGACGGCAGATCGCGTGGCTGGAATCTCATTCGGATCGGTCCCTGACAGCACTCGCACCGCTTGATCTCGTACATCGGGATCGAGCAGATGTCGCACCAGTAGTCGAAATACTGTCTGACGGTTTTCTTCTGGCGTTTGTCCGCGCGGTCGATGGTGAAAACCATCAGCACCTGGAGGTAGGGGATGCCATGGCGGCGGTAACCGACCAACTCAACGGGACGGTTTCTCAGCCTTTTGTCCTGGTAAAAAGCCCGTCCACGCCAATCCGGGACGATCGGGATCAACTCGCCGACGGGCGTTTCCAGTACCACTTGATTGGAAAATTCGTCGGTGCTCTTGACCCCACGTCGCTTCAGGGCGTCGCCGAGCATCACCACCCGGCCGGCGAACAGTTCCCTCTTGATTCCTCCGGGCGGCTTGTTCGCCGGCCTCTTGGTCACCGTCTTCTTGGTGGCCGGCTTGGCCGGTTGAGCCGCTACGGCGACCTCGCCGCAAAGTCCGAGGACAAGCGGCACAAGGAAAATTCGGGCCGGACGGATCACGAGGCTACTCCGGAGAACGACCGATCGCGATGAACTTCAGGTTGACGACGGCCTTGGTCTTGGCCTTCGTCTTGGCGGGCGCCGGGACATTGAGGATCCAGAATCCATGATCTTCATCATGAGTCACAGCGGCCGTCTTGATCGGCTTCTTTCCACCGGGCACCATCGAGAAGATGGCCGGATGGGTCGCGCCGGCTGACTGGGCACTTTTCGACGACAGATCTTCAAAACCGAAGATCGGCTTGGGGTCTTGGTCGACCTTGGCGGGCAACGCGAGCAGAAAGTCGGCCAACTCACTGGTTCCCACGTGGTTTCCATCCTCGGGCTGCTGGCCGTATCGCAGCGTGTACACGCCGGGTTTGAGTTCCTGCCCACGGAAATCCGTGTAGCCGGTCTTGGTGTGGACCTGGAGCAGTCCGACGAGTTGTCCGGCGGTGAAGGGGTACTTGACCGAGAGGGTGGGCTTGAACTTGTCACGGATCGGCACGTCCTTGACCAGCCAGATACTGCAGACGGGACCCTTGGGGCTGGCGATTTGGTATCCGGCCTTGTCGATCAGTCCGGCGATCTTGGTGCCGACGCCCTTGGGCAACGCCTTGGTGCGGCCGAGCTTATGGGTTGGGGCGGCGGCCGTGGCCAGCAGGATCCCCGAGGAGATCAGGACCACAGCGGGAACGAGTACGGCAGACAGGATGGGGCGTTTCATCTGGTGAGGCTCCGGTGGGCAGCGGCAGGATCGGCAAAAGGGATTTCAGTTGGAGGCCGAGATCCGAACGACCTCTGACATTGTAGTCGGTCGCCGGACGGTAGTCATTGGCGACCGGTGGTCATTGCGAATCAGTCGGTTCGCCGGTGGGACAAATCAGAAACAGGCGGGGTTCGGCTCGGTGGCCGAACCCCGCCTGTTGTTCGAATTCGTGTCGCTCAGCGACGGAATGTTGCCAGGAATGCACTGCGGGTGCCGAAGTCGGTGAACCGCCGATTCAGGCCCTTGCCCTGGTAGGAGACTTTGAGGCTGAAGGCTGGACTGAAATTCTCGACCTTGGTCAACGGCTGGTAGTAGACCACCTCGTTGGTGCAGACACAGTCGCTCTTCTTCAGAGCCCGGGTCTTGATTTCGGCGACCTTGCCGGCCTTGAACTGAGCCTGCTTGGTCAGGTGATTGTTTTTCAACTCGATCGGAGCGCGTCGGACCTTGATCACGTGCTTGGTGTAGGTCTTGGCGGTGTCCTTGACGAAATCGACCAGTGCGGCGAACTGTTCCGGAGAGGCCTTCTGATCGACCAGGATCACGGCATTCATCTTGCCGGCCCGCAGTGGGAAGATTCCGTCGTACCCGATGGTGTTCTCGGCGGTGACGATCACGGCGGCACCCAGGCCGTCGACGTTGACGCCGTTCCACTGCCCCTTGTCGACCTTCCAGGCCATCAGGGCTTCCTTTCCGGCCAATCCCATCTCGGCGTTGGCGAAGCAGGGGCCGGTGTAGACATTGCAGGTGCGAGCTTCGATGTATTCGCCCGAGATGTTTGCGGCCAGTCCGTTGGTGGCAAACACGAAGAGCAGGGCGAGAGCGAGGCTGAGTTGACGCATGTCCGAGATCCTCCAGAACACCTTGTTTCAGGCAGATGGGTCGTGAATCGATCCTATGATTCTCCCACGGGTCGTCGACCCCGTCAACGTGATGCCGGCAAAAAGCCGGTTCCGCAGTTGGAACCACCGTCGTTGGCCAATCGCCAACCGGAACGAAAACGCCCCGCCGGACCCCCTATGGGGTCGGGCGGGGCGAGGGCTTTCGCGTTTGTGGCCTTCGGGCCTAGGTGGCCTCGTAGCAACTGCGGGTGGAATCCGTGCAGTGCTCCGCATCGCAGAGGCGGTCATCGGGCCCGAAGATCGTCTGGGTCTTGCCGCACCAGAAGTTGCCATCTCCGGTGGCCTTTTCGCCGGGCGGCATTCCGGCGTTGGTGTAGAGCCCCTTGGAAAGGAGCTGTCGGCACCGGGTGGCGGTATTGTCGATCACTTGGAGTTCTTCGGACATGGATTACAGAGCTCCTTCCAGCATATCGGCCGCCGAGAGTACGGCTCGTTTGACGGCCGTCTTGGCCAGTTGCACCTTGTAGGCGTTGTCCCTGAGCGGGGTGGCCTGTGCGACAGCGATCTCACCGGCTCGGCCGGCGGAGACTTCGTCGACAGGCTGGCCGATCAGGCTCTGGGCGGCTTCGTGCGCGACCCACGGCATCGGGGCGACGTGCCCCATCACGATGCTCGCTTCGCGAACGACTCCTCCGTCGAGGTCGATGGTGGCGGCTGCGGTGGCCAGCGGCCAGTCGAGCCCTTCCATCTGCAGGACCTCGTAGGTCGAACTGACCCGTCCAGTGGTTGCCGGCAGGCGGACGTGAGAGATCAACTGGCCTGGTTTGAGCACCGAGACACCCTGGGATTCGACCTTGGGCGTGACGAAGAAGTGCTCCAACGGCAGCCATTCCGACGAACCGGCGTCGGGGCCGATCACTCGCACGTCGGCTCCCCAGGCGATCAGGGCCGGAGCGAACCTGGCGGCACTGACGAACTTGGCCGGTCCCTGGTTGCCCAGGATGGCGTGGTAACGGTTGTCACCGGCCGCGACCAGCGATTCGCCGTTCTCGAGTGCCAACAGGCCGTAACCGTTGCGGTAGAACCAGCAGTTGGGCAGGTGACAAAGGTCGCCACCCAGCGTTCCCATCTGCTGGATCTGGATCGCACGGACGCCATCGACGACGTCGCCCAGTGACCGGTAATCGGCCAACATGGGGCTCTCGGAAATTTCCTCGAGCGTCGTCAGTGCCCCGATGACAACACCGTCGCCGTCGGCGGCGATGCCCTGCATCGATTCGACCTGCTTGATATCGACCACGCGTTGCGGGGCCTGGAGATCTTCCTGCAGCAGTGCGATCAGATCGGTGCCCCCGGCCAGCACGGCCGTGTTGGCGTCATGGTCATTGAGCAGATCCAGAGCCTCGCTCTCGTTCTGCGGTCTTGCGTATTCAAAAGGTCTCATGCTTGACCTCCTTTCAGAGCCTCGAGGACTCGCTGAGGAGTCAGCGGCTGGACGGGAACGCGAACGCCGGTCGCATTGGCGACGGCGTTGGAAATCGCGGCCCCCGTGGAGATGACCGGAGGTTCTCCCAGTCCCACCACGCCCCGCTCGTACTCGCTGTCGGGTTGGTACATGTGAACCTTCAGTTTCCCGATGTCACCGATCCGCGGCAGCTTGTAGTTCTCCAGGTCGGCATTGATGAACCGCCCGGTGCGGTTGTCCATCACGCGTTCCTCGGAGAGGGCGTAGGCGATGCCCATGATCAAGCCGCCGTAGACCTGGCTGCGTGCGGTCAACTCGTCGATGATCAGTCCACAGTCCTGGACGGCCACCAGTTCGTTGATCCGGACGATTCCGGTTTCGATGTCGACCGAGACGTCGGCCATCTGAATGCCGGCGACGCCCTGGGACGTCAGCCCGTCATTCTTGGGTCCCTGTCCCTGGACTTCCAGGGGCATCGGGCCCAGCAGGCCGCAGGCCTGTTTCCAGGTGCAGACCGACTTGCCGGCCGAGAGGATCTTGCCCCCCTTGGCCGAGAGCGAGTCGGCTTCCACCTTGTACTTGGCAGCGACCAGGTCGTAGATCTTCCACAGCGCCTCGAGTCCGGCCCGCCGGTGCGGTCCGGAGACGCCGCCGACGGTGATCGAGCCGCCCGACGGGTTGGCCTTCGGGTAACTGTTGTTCCCGAGGTTGACCTTCACGTCGTTGATTCCCAGGCCGAAAGTTTCGGCAAGGGTGATCGCGATCACGGTGCGGGTGCCGGTGCCCAGGTCCTGGCTGCCCAGGAAGGTTTCGACCGCCCCGTCGGGATGCACTTTGACGGTGCAGGTCGTGGCCCCGGCACGGCCGCCCCAGCGATGCAGGGCCATGCCCAGCCCTCGCTTGACCGACTTTCCTCCGCCCTTGCCATGGGCGTGCCACTTGGCCTTCCAGTCGATCAGCTTCGCACCGATCTTCATCTCCTCGGCGTAGACCTCCGGCTTGGGCGTCTTGTCGAGGTTCTTCATGAAGATGTCGTAGCTGTTGGCTCCCATCTTCGCCGCCAGGTCGTCGATCACCGTGTCGGTGACCGCACACAACTGCGGATGCGGGGGAGCTCGCCAAGCCCGGTTCGGCCCGGTGTTGGTCGAGATGCCCGTCGCCTTGCGGTTGCGGTTGGGGATCCCGTCGAAACAGTAGGGGAGCTGCCCGAGAGAAATCGTCGAGCCGGCAATCCCGCTGGTGCCCCAGTGGTGGCTGTCCCAGACAGTGATGTTGCCTTCGGCATCGGCCGCGATCGTGACTTCGGCGAACCCGCTCGGACGGGTTCCCCCGATCTTCAGCTCGGTGGCCCGGTCGAGCATCAGCCGGACCGGCTTGCCGGCCTTCTTGGCCAACTGGGCACAGGCCACACCCCATTCATCGGCCGCGAACTTCGACCCGAACCCGCCACCGATGTAGTTGCAGGTGATCGAGACGTTGCTGGCGTCGATTCCCAGCGGGCCGGCGAACTGGCCGCCGGTGCCCGAGACGTTCTGGGTCGAGAGGTGGACATTGAGCTTGTCCTCACCATCCCACTCGCAGTGTGACCCGTGCGTTTCCAGGCACATGTGCGAGATGGTGGCGATGCCGTAGTAGCCCTTGTGGACATGCTTGGCGGCCTTCAGTGCCGCTGCCACATCGCCCTTCTTGTTGTCACCAAGCGGCTTGGTCCGCTTGCCGGCCGTGGCCCCGGGCAGGTCCTCTTCGTCGACCCAGTGGGGCTTGGCTTCGTAGGCGACCTTGATCGCCCGCACACCATCCTCGGCCTGCTCGGGTGTGTCGGCGGCGACCGCAGCGACGATCGTTCCGTCCCAGCGGAGTTCCTTGCCGGCACCGTTGAAGACGTGCACGGCTCGGACGCCGGGAGTCTTTTCGGCGTCGGCAGTGTCAATGCTCTTGACCACCGCAGCACCGCCCTTGAACGTCAACAACCGCGCGAACAGCGTGCCGGCGGTGTTGATGTCTGCGGCGTACTTGGCGTGGCCGGAGGCCTTTTCGACGCCGTCGATCCGCGTGTGGTCACCCCCGATCAGGGTGTTGTCCGAACGTTTTTTCCAGGCAACTTTGCGTTCTGCCATGGCTCACTTGCCCCCTTTCGAGATCTCCAGGGCACATGCCGTGATGCCTTGGTAGGTACCGCAGCGGCAGATGTTGCCGCCCAGCCCCTTCTGGATGTCTGCGAGAGACGCCTTGGGGTTCTTGTCGAGGAAAGCCCGGGTGGCGACCACGAAGCCGGGAGTGCAGAAACCGCACTGCATCGCGTCGTGCTTGACGAATCCGGCGACGACCTCGTCGACCTTCTCGCCCCGCCGCAAAGACTCGACGGTGCGAATCTTCTTGCCCTCGCACTCGATCGCCAGCCGACTGCCCGCCAGGACCGTCTTGCCGTCGATCATCACCGTGTCAGCGCCGTCGGCGGACCGCTCGTCCACCTCCTTGCAGCCGGTCAGGTTCAGGTTGTTCCGAAGGACGTGCAACAACGTCACTCGCGGCTCGACCTTGACCGTGTGATCCTTGCCGTTGACGTTCAACGTCACGTTCTGGGCAGCTGCGGCGAAGACGTTGGTCTTCAGGTTTGCGGCTGCCGCTTCCTCGGAACCCTGCGTGGCCATCGCCGTGGCGGTGGCGGCCGCAGCCGATCCCTTCAGGAAGTCGCGACGATTGAAGCCAGGTCCGCTGCGATTTTGATCGTTTCGATCCCGCATGGACTTCAGTCTCCTCAAGATGTGTCTAACTGCGGACTCGCCTCCGAGCCTCCCGACAGTGCCACGCATCCTACCGGCGGAGATCCGGGTTCTCAAACGTCCGACGAGAAAAAACCGCCGGATCCGAGATCCTCGTCTCGCACGTCGCTGACGAACATGCAGCCCGGTGCGTGCGTGATGGCAAATGGCACAGCCGCCTCCTCGAGTACCGCCTGCGGGGTCACGCCGCAGGCCCAGAAGACCGGCAATTCGTTTTTGTCGACTGGAACGGCGTCCCCGTAGTCGGGACGGTCCAGATCCTCGATTCCCAGCAGGCCGGGCAGGCCCACGTGAACCGGGGACCCGTGGACCTCGGGGAACCGCGAAGTGATCTCGACCGCGCGGACCACGTCGGCCGGCCCGTAGGGCCGCATCGAGACCACCAGGTTGCCACGGAACACCCCGGCCGGATCGCATTCAACCGAGGTTCGGTACATCGGCACGTTGGTCTCGCATGCCTGGTGCCGCACTTCCAGCCCCTCATTGAGCAGCGCCGCCTCGAAAGTGAACGAGCAACCGATCAGGAAACCGACCAGGTCTTCCCGCCAGAGGCCGGTCACGTCGGTCGGTTCGTCGATCACCTTCCCGTGTTCCCAGACACGGAAGCGGGGCAGGTCGCTGCGGATGTCGGCCGACGGGGCGATACGCGAGGGAACCGGGTCGCCCGGAGCTGTCACGTCCAGCAACGGGCATGGCTTGGGGTTCCGCTCACAGAACTCTCGGAAATCCGCCGCCTGGTCGGCCGGCAGGATCACCAGGTTGGCCTGGGCAAACCCGGGAGCCAGCCCGGCGGTGTGGTCAGTCCATGTTCCCAGGCGGCAAGCTCCCCGGACGTCTTCGGGGGTCCCGGGCCGTGTTGGTGCGTCGCTGTTCATGCTGAGAGTCTACCGCCGGACGGAACCGTCTCGCGAGGGTGGCTGCTTTCGCCTGGTCCGTGTCGGGCCTAGGATGTGGTCCGGGTGAGAGTATGGCCAGAGGAAAGGAGCGGGACCGAACAGATGGAAGAACAATTTCCACGCGGGGGCCGTGTCGAATGGATCGGCAAAGCGAGTGAACGCAAGGGGGACGTGGCGTCCAGCGAGGACTGCCTCTTGGAACCGGGGACGGGAATCGATGGCGAGCATCACGCGGTGAGCAGTGAAACCCATCGCGAGGTGACGCTGATCCAGCACGAGCACCTGGCCGCCGTGGCAGCATTGATCGGTCGTGACGCGATCGATCCCGCGTTGCTGCGTCGCAACATTGTTGTCAGTGGCATCAACCTGCTGGCTCTCCAGGAGCGGACCTTTCAACTCGGAGAGGTTGTGCTCGAAGGGGCCGGGCCATGTGTTCCATGCGAACGGATGGAGCAGAACCTGGGGCCGGGCGGTTACAACGCCATGAACGGCCACGGGGGGATCTGCGCGCGGGTGGTTGCCGGTGGCACCGTCCACGTTGGCGACACTGTCAGCGTGCCGTCTCGATAACCCGGCTCGATTCGATCCGGACCTCTTCGACCGGTCTGTCGTTGCCGTCGGTCGGCAATCCACCGATCGAGAGCAGTGTCTGGAGACTCTCGTCGTTGGCCGTCTTGCCGAAGGCGGTGTACTGGCGGTCCAGGTGCGGGACGCGGTCGAGGCAGAGAAAGACCTGGCTGCCGGCCGAGTTGGGGTCGTTGGTGCGGGCCATCGACAACACTCCCGCCTCGTGCAGACGGTCGTTGAACTCGGCGTCGATGGTGTAACCGGGACCACCGGTGCCCGTGCCCTGCGGACAACCCACCTGTGCCACGAAGCCAGCGATTACCCGGTGGAAAACGATCCCATCGTAGTAACCGATGCTGGTCAATCCGATGATGTTGCGGCAATGGCCGGGAGCAATGTCGGGCCAGAGATCGAGAGTGATCGGTCCCAGTGTCGTCTGGAATTCGATCTGGTAGTCGGTCGTCTCAAAATCGACGCCTTCCAGTGCCTGGTCGACTTCCGCTCGGCGGTTCTGGGTCATCTTGGTCTCGCTTGCATCGTGGGGAGTGAGGAGGAGCAACGAGGCGTATCGTAGGGGGGCACTTCGGGGGCCGCCAGTCACCCCGGGATCCACTCAATCTTGATCTTCCCGTTCTCCGACACCTCCGCCTCCCGGCGTGAGGATCGTCAGGATGTCTCCGGGTGAGATGTCGAGTTGGACCTTGCCACCGAGATCCTGTTCGTTGGATCCGTCGGCTGGACTCAGCAGGTTGTGGCCGATCTGGCCGGGCTGGCCTCCGTCGAGGCCGAACGGAGCAGCCGGGCCACGCCGTTCCGAGAGGATGGAAACTGACAACTGGCGGAGAAACTCGATGCGACGGACGATCCCGTCGCCACCTCGAAATCGCCCATCTCCGCCGGAACCGGTACGGATCGAGAACTCGTGGACCCGTACCGGATACCTCCGCTCAATCACCTCAACATCGGTCAATCTCGTGTTGGTCATGTGCGTGTGGATTGCATCGGTGCCGTCGGCATCGGGAGTGGCCCCCGCACCCCCGCAGATCGTTTCGTAATAACCGAACGTCTCGTCACCGAATGTCAGGTTGTTCATCGTTCCCTGGCTGGCTGCGGCCACGCCCAGGGCACCCAGCAGGGTGTCGACGACCCGCTGGCTGGTTTCTACGTTGCCGCCAACCACCGCCGCACTCCGGGACGGATCGGGCTGCTCGGGAGGATTCAACAGGCACTCGGGAAGACGAATCGTGACCGGTTCCAGGACTCCACTGTTCAGGGGGATGTCCTCGTTGATCAGGCAGCGGAACACGTACAGGCAGGCGGCAGTGACGATGGCCCGGTTGGCGTTGAGATTGGAATCCATGACTTCACCAGTACCGGTGAAATCGACCTCGGCGGTGTCACCGGAGATGGAGATCGCCACCGTGATCTCGGAGCCGTTGTCCAACTGGTCGGTGCGGCTGTAGTTCCCGTCGGGAATCGCTCCCAACGCCAACCTCATTTTCTCCGATGCCGCCCGCTGGATGTGCCTCATGTAGGCTTCGACAACCTCCAGCGTGTACCTCTGGACCAACCGCCCCAGTTGCACCACTCCGCTGTTGTTGGCTGCCACCTGGGCGGACACATCGGCCAGGTTCTCCGCGACGTTGCGGCTGGGGGGATTGCCCGAGCCGAGCAGTTCGCGCAACGCGTCCTCTCTGGAGGTTCCCTGGTCGACCAGGCGGAAGTTGCGGATCAACACGCCTTCCTCGCCGAGGTTTCGAGAGAACGGCGGCATACTGCCGGGGACGATGCCACCGATCTCGGCGTGATGGGCCCGACTGGCGGTGAAAAACAGCAGGCGGCCGCCGTCGACGTGATGGACCGGAGTGACGACCGTCACGTCGGGAAGGTGGGAACCGCCGCGGTAGGGGTCGTTGGTGACGAACACGTCTCCGGGGGACATGTCGGGATTGTCGGCCAGGATTCTCTTGACGGTCTCGCTCATCGCGCCGAGGTGAACCGGGATGTGTGGTGCGTTGACGACCAGGTCTCCGGAGGCCGAGAAGATGGCGCAACTGAAATCGAGCCTCTCTTTGACGTTGGTCGAGAAACTGGTTTTCTGCAGCGTCAGGCCCATCTGTTCGGCGATGGATGCGAAGAGGTTGTTGAAGATCTCGAGCATCACCGGGTCGGCTTCGGTCGAGACGTCCGCTACGGCCTGCTCTCCGGCGCCCTGGCGAATCAGCACTTCGTCGCGCTCGGTGATCTCGGCCGAGTATCCGGGTTCGACGACCACCGTGGAGGTGGATTCACAGACGATGGCCGGGCCGTCAAGCCGGTCTCCGGGATTGAGGTCCTCCCGGAGAAACACACGGGTGTCACGTTCCTGGCCATCGAAGACGGATTTGGTCGTTTCGGCCGGCTCCGGAGATCGTATCACGGTCGTCGAAGTCTCCAATGGCGGGTCGGCCGTGGTGCCGACAACCTCGACTCTCGCTGCGGTGACCTCCAGTTGTCGACCGTCGTGGGCGTATCCGTAGAGTTGCTGGTGCAACGCGTGGTAGCGCCCGGCGTAATCACCGTCGGTGGGGCAGGGGACCGGGATCGCCGCTTCGACCCCCAGGTAGCGGATCTCCAGCGTTCGTCGCGGTTCGCCGATCCGCTCGTCCGGAATTCCCTCGGCGCGGACTTCGTCGGTCGCCCCAGCTTCCAGTTCCGCAAAGATGGTCTCGAGATTGTCGAGTGTCTGATCATCGTAGGGTTGCAGCACGCTGCGTTCGGCAAACCGTCGCACGTCGGCCAGTCCCATGCCGTAGGCGCTGAGGATGCCGGCGTAGGGGTGCACCAGCACATCACGGATTCCCAGTTCCCTGGCGATGGAACAGGCATGCTGGGCACCAGCCCCACCGAAAGTGACCAGCACGTAGTCAGCCGGATCGTAACCGCGTGCGACCGAGATGTTGCGGATGGCCCGCACCATGTTGGCGATCGCGATCTGCAGAAACCCCTCGGCGAGTTCGGTTGGAGTGTAGCGGCGGCCCATCGGGGATTCGGCGATCCGGGTGCAGAGGGCCTCGAGTCTCGAGGTGACCGCGTCGGTGTCGAGCGGAAAGGGGAATCGGTCCGGGAGAATCCGGCCCAGGTGAACGTTGAGATCGGTGACGGTCAGCGGTCCCCCACGGCCGTAACAGGCGGGGCCGGGATCGGCACCGGCACTGGCCGGACCGACAGCGAGTTTCACACCGTCGAAATCGCAGATGCTGCCTCCGCCTGCTGCCACAGTCTCGATGGCCAGCATTGGCGAGACGATCCGCACTCCCGCCTTGGTCGTTTCAAATTCCCGCTCGTAACTCCCGTCGAACCGCGAGACGTCCGTGCTTGTGCCACCCATGTCGAAACCGATTGAGCGGTCGAATCCTGCTCGCTCGGCAACCCGAGAAAACCCGATGACTCCTCCGGCCGGACCCGACAGGATGCTGTCCTTGCCGACAAAACGGTCCGCGTCAACCAGGCCTCCGGCCGACGTCATGATTTTCAGTGAGCTGTCGCCAAGCGAGCCGCGGAGCCGGGTGACGTACTGACGGAGGATCGGGTTGAGGTAGGCGTCGACCAACGTGGTGTCGGTGCGGCTGACGATTTTGATCAGCGGTGAGAGTCGACTCGAGCGGCTGACCTCTGTGAATCCCGCGGCCCGTGCCGCCGTTTCGATTTGCTCCTCGTGATCACTGTTGGCGAATGAGTGCAACAGGCAGATCGCCACCGATTCGATTCCGTCGTCCCTGGCCGCCTGAAGTTTTTGCTGGACATCCTGAAGTTGTGGAGGCGACAGCACGTTGCCATCGGCGTCGATTCGCTCATTTGCCTCGATGACCCGTTCGAACAGTGGCTCGGGCTTGCGGATCACCAAATCAAAGAGCCGCGGACGGTCCTGGTTGCCGATCAATGGCACATCGGCGAATCCCTGGGTGGTGACCAGTGCCGTTCGGGCGCCTTCACGGGTCAGCAGGGCATTGGTTCCCCGTGTGGTGCCCAGCCTCACCGAGACTTCGGGGATCGGGGCATCCAGCCGAAGTGAGAGCACATGGCGAATGGCCAGTATCGGAGCTTCTTCTGGAGAAACCAGCTCGTAGGTCGTCCCCGGTTGGATCGAATCGGGCAACACCTGGTCGATCGTCAACCGGCCGGTCACCGCGTCAAAGGCCGTGACGGTGGCCTCCAGCAACGGATGCCCGTCACGGTCCAGGCACCGCAACGGGTATCCCACCCAGAAGTCGGTCGGGTCGGAAGTCCGCGACAGATCGACCAGCCGGTCGGTGCCCACCACCTGCTGGACCTGCCCCTTGGTGACGGCCGAACTGAGAACTTTCAGTGGGACCAGGTCATCCTCGGGGGAACAGGCAATGCAGTCGGTGAACGTGCCGCCGACATCAATCCAGAATTCCCACGGTTTCATGGACTCCCTATTTACCGACCCGGTGGCAATGGCGGCAAGCCGCCAGCCGCACCCTGCCCGGTTGCTCACGATGATGTTCGTCGGCATCATGTGACAATCGGGCTCGACGACGGAACGGCAGGCCGAGGCGATGAGCACCCAGAGACTGGCGGAAGCGATCGAGAAGCTGCGCGGGGCCTATGGCGGACTCGAAGCCGAACTCGCGGCCCGGCCACCGAGATGCTGGTCCACCCTGGTCGATGTGGTGGCCGGCGGGCCCAAAGCGAAGAGTTCCGATTCGCCTCGTGTCCCGCTGGATCAGCCCGAGCAACTGGTGAAACTTCCGGTGGAAGCTCTGCAGGAAGCCCTCAAGGTGACCGGTCGAGACCAACGGCGTGCCGGTGCTTTGCAGGCGCTGGCCAACTGGTGGCCGGGGGATGATCCGGACGAGTCGTGGTGCGAGGACCACGAGCGGCGTCACAGGGAATTGACCGCCATCCGTGGGGTGGGACACGAACTGGTGGATCGGATCCTGCTGCTGGTGCTCGGACTCCCCGCGATGCCGCTCTCCCGTGCTGCACTCCGCGTCGGTTGCCGTCACGGATGGAGTGGGCTCGAATCCGAGTACGATGAGTGGCAGCACCTGTTTCGACAGGCCGCCGAACTGGCCGACTCGTCACTGCCGGAAGTCTGGTGGCTGATCAACCGGGTGGGCCGTTCGCACTGTGGCAGCCGACCACGCTGTGATGACTGCCCGCTGGAATCCCTACTGCCGGAGGGTGGTCCTTACGAGCCGGAGTGAAAACGGGATCCTGGCTCGTGGTGAAAATAAACATAAGTGTTTTCATATTATGTTGTTACGTCACGAAATGTTCGATTGTCCTGACAATCGCTACAACCGGAAACAACGCCTGTATCTTCCGTGGACTACCCGGTCTTCCCTCCCTTTTTATTTTCCCTGATCGTTTCCATGGCCCATATAGGATTGCGGTCCACGTTTTGTGGGCTGACTTTCCCGTTGGACCAGATCGGCCCGAGAGGCCGTGGAGACTGGCGATGTCGAGCGACCAATCGCATTGGGACCTGGTGGTAATTGGTGGTGACCGGGTGGGTCACGAAGTGGCGCACGAAGCCGCGTCTCGAAGTGCCCGCGTGATGCTGGTGGTTCCGGGCGCAGGCAGCCAGGCGGCGGTCGGCAACGGCCAGGTCCGCGTCGTGATGGGCCTGCCGCGATTTGTGCCGGGTGGTGTCCTGGAAGTCACCACCGCGGCGGGGGTCGACCGGTTGTGTGGTGAGACTGTGGTGATTGGGACAGGCAGTCGGCCATGGTTCCCGTCGTCGTTTGTGGTGGACCAGGACCGGGTTCTCGATTGTGACTCATTCGAACGTGCCGCATCCGTGGAACGGGTTGCGGTCGTTGGTGCGGGGCGAGATGGGCTGCGGGCGGCCACGTTGCTGTCGACGACCGGGGTGGAGGTGACGTTGTTTGACCGGCGTCATCGTCTGCTGGAGGAATGCGATTCGGAACTGGTGGACCTGATGGTCGAGGAAATTGGGCGTACGGGTGTCGTGTTGCGGCTGGGCGAGGAAATTGTCGAACTCGGCCCGAGTCGCGATGGGGCGGCCGTCATCTTGGCCGATGGCGATCTCGAGCGGTACGACCGGGTGGTGGTGGCAGTTGGTCGCAGGGGAAACACGGACAACCTGGGACTGGAGTCCGTCGACCTGGAGACCGACGAACGGGGGCGTCTGTGGTGTGACGACCGATTTGGAACATGGGTTGAGGGGATTCGGGCGGTGGGTTCCGTGATCGGCCACCCGAGCTGGCTGCGTCATTCCCTGGACCAGGGCAAGCGGCTTGCCGTCGACGTGTTGTTTTCTGGCGATTTCGAACGGGGACCGGCAGCTGCGGTGACATCCAGCGGCACAAGGCCGGAAATCCTGCAGGCGGGTCGTACGACCGAGGACCTGATGTCCGAGGGAGTGGACTACCAGGCGGGCCGAGTGGGATTTGCCGGCGGCGCGACCAATTCCATGAAGTTGCTCTGGACCCGCCGCAGTGGACGGGTTCTGGGGGTCCACGCGATCGGACCCGGCGTGGCGGGGTCGATCGGACGGGTGGCGGCTGCGATGCGGCGGCGGCTGACAGTCGACCGGCTGCTATCGACTTGTGGCGACGATGAACTGTTGCGTGAGGCAGCGACATCGATGGTCGGAGTGAATCCCGAGCAACCCGCCGTGCCCGAAGTGGCACCGTCGACTCCTCACGAACGTCCCGCCTGGCGAATCGACGCGGTCTGAGACGTCCGGTCAGCGGCGAGCATCAACCAGCATCTGTGACAGGTCCTCGGGCAGTGGAGATTCGACGGTCAGCGGGTGACCGGTGATCGGGTGCTCGAAAGACAGTGACCGGGCATGAAGAGCGTGGCGGTCGATGACCGGCCACGGAGGATCAGCGGGCGGATCGACCAGCAGTGTTCCGTTCCGGTCGCGACGAATTTCCCCATGCGGGCCGTAGAACGGATCTCCCAGGAGCGGATGACCGATCGAGGCGAAATGGACACGGATCTGATGAAGCCGGCCGGTCAACGGGCGGGCTTCGATCACTGACCATCCGTCGAACTTTTCGATCACGCTGTAGTCGGTCCGTGCCGGCCGGGGGTTGATCGCGTCGTCGGCGGCCGAGACGAGGTGGGATTCCGGGTCGGTGACCTGGCCCAGGGGGGTGTCGATGGTCCCGTCGTCTTTGGCAGGGTGCCCTTCGACAACCGCCAGGTAGGTCTTGCGGATGGTCCTTTCCTGGAACCCGATGGAGAGTCGGCGATGCGAGAGATGGTCCTTGGTGGCGACTACCACGCCTGAGGTGTCACGGTCGAGCCGATGGACGATGCCCGGACGCAACAGGCCCACAGCGACGGCCGTCTGGTCGAGGTGCCACTGGAGGGCATTGACGAGCGTGTCGGCCCGGTCGACCTCGGCCGGGTGGATGATCATCCCGGACGGCTTGTTGACCGCCACCAACCACTGGTCCTCGTAAACCACCTCGAGTGTCGCTGGTGTCGCCCGGAGCAGCTTGTCGGGAGGCTCGAGCAAACGGACGCTGACCAGTTGGCCGGGGTAGACGCGTTGCCGGATATCGGCCACCTGGCCGTCGATGCGGACGGCACCGGCTCGCACCAGGCGGTGAATGCGGAACCTGGTGTGGTTTCGGAGTTCCCTGCTGACGACCGCGTCGATTCGTCGGCCACCGAGGTACGCGGCGACAGCGAAGCGAAGTTCTGGCGGACAGGACGCTGAGAGCGGGTTTTCGTTCGACATCGAGAATTGCAGCGGGCACAATGACACCGGCCCACGATCATAGCCCGCCGGTGTGGCGGCGTCTCGTGGTCAAGAAATTCACGGGAAATGGGAACCAGGGGGAGAGACCATGTCGGAAGTCAATCGCAGAGGATTCTTGGCGGGAGCTGCTGCCGGAGTCGCGACCGTTGGTTCAACCCGGCTCCGTGGTGAGTCGAAGAAAGCGGGTGCCAACGAGCGAGTGCGAGTGGGAGTGATTGGTGCCGGTGGACGGGCGTTGTCGCTGAACCGTTCGTTTGCCGAAAACGCCAACGCCGAAATTGTCACCATCGCCGATCTCGACCCTCGCCGTCTTCCCCGGGCGGTTGAAGAGGTCTTCCGGCGACAGGGAACGAAACCCAAGACGACCGAGGATTTTCGCCACCTGATCGACGACAACTCACTGGATGCGATCGTTGTGGGTACCCCCGACCACTGGCACGCCATCCCGTCGATCATGGCGATGCTGGCCGGGAAGGACGTTTACGTCGAGAAGCCCGACAGTCACAACATCGTCGAAGGAATGCGGATGGTCGCGGCGATGAAGAAGCACAAGCGAATCTGCCAGATGGGGTCGCAACATCGTTCGACCACGCGGATGCAGACCGCTTTGGCCTACATCAAGACCGGAGCCCTGGGCCGCTGCCTGGTGGCCAAGGCCTGGGAGAGTTCCCGGCAAGGGGCGATCGGGTTTCCCAAGGACAGCCAGGCCCCGGCTGGTGTCAACTACGACATGTGGTGCGGTGCGGCTCCGAAGCGGCCGTTCAACGTCAACCGATTTCACGGTCGCTGGCGTTGGTTCTACGACTACGGCACCGGTGACCTCGGCAACGACGGGGTGCACCGGATCGACATGGCCGTTGCCGGCCTGCAGGCGGCGATTGAAGCTCAGAAAGAGGACCCGTTGGGGCTGCCGACCGGCATCTCAGCCAGCGGCGGCAAGTGGTACTTCAATGACTGCCAGGAGTTTCCGGATACCCTGCAGGTCAACTACGAGTATTCGGGCCGTCATCCCAGGATCCTGACTTACGAGATGCGTGTCTGGTGTCCGTACCAGTACCTGGGCGAGTCTGAAGGGGCCGCGGTCTTTGGTGAGAACGGTTACATCGTGCTCGGCAACCGCCGTTGGCGGGCCTACGATCGCAGCGGCCAGGTGGCCGCCGGTGACGGTGACAGCCACGAGAAGCCTCACGTGCAGAACTTCATCGAATGCATCAAGAGCCGTAAGAAGCCGTACTGTGATCTCGAGACCGTGGGCCATCCTGCCAGTGTGCTGTGCCATTCCGGCAACATCTCGGCCCGCCTGGGTCGAAAGCTCGTGCTGGACACCAAGACGGAGAGCTTCGTTGGCGACAAGGAGGCCAACGCGATGCGAGGCCGGCCCGAATGGCGGAAGCCCTGGGTGTTGCCGGAAGTCTAGAGCGAGGCGGCGGGAGAAGGCTCGGGCAAGAGATCAGTCGTCGATCTCGTACAGGAGTTCCCTGACGGTGGCTTCGAGGATCTCGATCCGCCGGATCGCGGCAGCCAGTTGCTGAACGACCGCCGGTGATGGTGTAGCGGCCCGGCGAGTTCGTGGCCGAGGCCGCGGCCTGGTGGTCTTCGGATCCAGGATCCGAGTCGGTACGGTCGTTCCGCTGATTGTCACCGTCGCTCGGCGCGGCGCGGTGGCGACACTGTTGGGTGGGATTCGGATCGATCCGCGAATTCTGCGGTTCTGGCCATCAGCAGTCTGGACCCGCAAACGGACTTTCTGCTGGCCCCGGGCCGCCAGGCTGCGGATCTCCTTCTCGATCTCCTTGAGATTGGTGACGCCCTGGATCTGGAGCACCCTGCGTTTTCGATCGCTCCGGCCAGAATGACCGTTGCCGATGACCAGTGAGCCGACGCGGATGTCATCTGTTCCGGTCGGAATCGGAGTCACCTCGATCTCAACCGGCTTGCCTTCGCGAATCACCTCGAATCGGACCGGTGTTTTTTTCTGTCCCGCAGCCCGGGCTGTCCTGGTCAGCAGGACGGGATCGATCAGCGGCTTGCCGTCGACCGAGAGGATGATGTCGAATCGCCGCAACCGCTGTTCCTGGTCGGCTGGCGATTCGGGCAGCACGGCGCGGATCATCATGCCGCGGCCGGTTGTCAGGCCCAGGTGAGACGCGAGGGATGGTGGGATGGGGGCGAGCAGGACCCCGATCGGGATGCACGCCAGGGTCTTCTGGCCGACGACGTGCTTTTCGATTGTTGCCGTTCGACCGGAACGGTCGTTGGTTCCGGACGGTTGTTCCTCCCGGGCGTTCGAACGGGGCCCGGAATCCGTCGCTTTGTCTTCCGGTACAGCAGGACCCGGGATTTCCTGAGACTGGACCGTCGTGGCAAGGCCCGCGAGGCACAGCAGGCAGCCGAGCATCCGAGACATGACGTGCTCCTTCCCCACGCGGACAACGTCGAACGAATGGCTGTGAACAGGCGGTGAGTCTACTGGAAACTTCGGGGGCAAAACAGGCGGAAAGGTGGCTGAGGGAGGTCCCCGGATTTCCGCGGACTTCAACCATCGGCGAGTTGCCGAAGGACCGTGTGCAGGATGCCGCCGTTGCGGTAATAGTCGATCTCGACCGGCGTATCGATGCGGCAGGTGACGACGAAGTGCACCATCGAGCCGTCCTCGCGGGTGGCGGTGACCTCGACGGCCTGCTGAGGCTTGAGGTCATCGGAAAGGGAAATGTCGTAGGACTCGGATCCGTCGAGGTCCAGTGAGTCTCGACTCTCGCCCTCGCGGAATTGCAGCGGCAGCACACCCATGCCGACAAGGTTCGAGCGGTGGATCCGTTCGTAGCTGGTGGCGATCACCGCACGGATGCCGAGCAGGTAGGTGCCTTTGGCGGCCCAGTCGCGGGAGGAGCCGGTACCGTATTCGGCACCGGCCAGCACCACCAGCGGCGTGCCGTCGTCCTGGTACTTGCCGGCCGCCTCGTAGACGGACATCTGTTCACCAGTGGGCAGGTAGGTGGTCATGCCCCCCTCGGTTCCCGGTGCCATCAGGTTCCGGAGCCGAATGTTGGCGAACGTGCCGCGAGTCATCACGCGGTCATTGCCTCGCCGGCTGCCGTAGCTGTTGAAGTTCTCGGGAGTGACTCCGTTCTCCTGCAGGAACAGACCCGCCGGCGAGTCGGCCTTGATGGCTCCGGCCGGCGAGATGTGGTCTGTGGTCACACTGTCATTGACACTGATGATCACTCGGGCGGCGTGGATCGATTCGATTGGTGGCGGGTCGGCCGGCATGTCAACGAAGAAGGGCGGTTCCTGCACGTAGGTGCTCTGTGCGTCCCAGTCGAACACGTCTCCCTCGGCCCCGGCAATCGCCTGCCACTCCGGAGGTCCGTCGGCTGACGCTCCGTATCGCTGGATGTACATCTCCGGCGACATCGACCCGGCAATCGCCTCGGCGATCTCTGCCTGGGACGGCCAGATCTCGGAAAGCAACACGGGGTTGCCGTCGGTGTCGGTGCCCAGCGGCTGGGTCGAAAGGTCTATGTCGGTGGTCCCGGCCAGGGCGTAGGCCACCACCAGCGGCGGGCTGGCCAGGTAGTTGGCTTTCACCCACGGGCTGATTCGGCCTTCGAAGTTTCGATTGCCCGAGAGCACCGCGGCGGCGACCAGATCCCCGGAGGAGATCGCGCTGGAGATCGGTTCGGGGATCGGGCCACTGTTGCCGATGCAGGTGGTGCAACCATAGCCGACGGTGTGAAAACCGAGTTGTTCGAGTGGTTCTGTGAGCCCGGACTGGTCGAGGTAATCGGTGACAACACGGCTGCCGGGTGCCAGGCTGGTTTTGACCCACGGCTTGCGTGAGAGCCCTCTCGCGACGGCGTTCCTGGCCAGCAGTCCGGCAGCGATCATCACGCTGGGGTTGCTGGTGTTGGTGCAACTGGTGATCGCAGCGATGACCACCGCGCCGTCGGTGATCGAGGGGTTTTCGCCGTTGAGAGGCACTTCGATCGCAGGGGATGGCTCGGGTTTCTCGAATGTCTCGGCCAGGTCCTTGTGCCACTGGGATTGCATGGCGGCGAGCGTGATGCGGTCCTGGGGGCGTTTGGGGCCGGCCAGCGACGGGACGATGGTGCCCATGTCGAGTTCCAGCGTGCTGCTGAAACGCGGGGTGGGCGATTCGGAGGTGCGAAACAATCCCTGTTCCTTCGTGTACCGTTCGACCAGGTCGATCGTCTCGGAGGGCCGGCCCGTCCGTTCCATGTACCGCAGCGTTTCCTGGTCGACCGGGAAGAAGCCCATGGTGGCTCCGTATTCCGGGGCCATGTTGGCCAGCGTGGCCCGGTCGGCCAGGGACATCACTTCCAGCCCTTCGCCGTGGAATTCCACGAATTTTCCGACCACGCCGTGGTCCCGCAGCATCTGGGTGACCGTCAGCACCAGGTCGGTTGCCGTGGCTCCCTCGGGCAATTGGCCGAACAGACGGAAGCCGACCACTTCTGGCGTGAGCATGTAGATGGGCTGTCCGAGCATCACCGCTTCGGCCTCGATTCCTCCCACGCCCCAGCCGACGACGCCCAGTCCGTTGATCATTGTGGTGTGGCTGTCTGTGCCGACCAGGCTGTCGGGGTAGGCCACCCCGTTCTCGACCATCACCACACGTGCGAGGTACTCGAGGTTGACCTGGTGCACGATGCCGGTTGCCGGTGGGATCACTCGAAAATTGTCGAACGCCTGTTGGCCCCATCGGAGGAACCCATAGCGTTCCTGGTTCCGCTGGAATTCCCGTTCAACGTTGTGCGAAAGCGCGTCGATTGACGCGAAGCGGTCCACCTGGACTGAGTGGTCGACGACAAGATCACAGGGCACCAGGGGATTGATCTTCCGTGGATCGCCGTTCATGCGGACCATCGCCGAACGGAGTGCAGCGAGATCGACGACGGCGGGGACACCGGTGAAGTCCTGCAACACCACACGCCCCGGCTTGAAGGGGATCTCGGCTGGATCGACGACGTCAGCTGACCAGCCGGCCAATGCCGTCACGTCCTCTTCGGTGACGATGAAGCCGTCCACGTTCCTCAGGCAGGCTTCGAGCAGGATGCGGATCGAGTAGGGCAGGGTGTCGATGTCCCCGAGCCCATCATCGGCGAGCTGTCTCAGGCGGTAGTACGTCACGTCACCGGAGGAGGTCGAGAGCGTGGCGGAGGCGTTGAACGGATTGTCGGAGGGCATTGCGAGGGGACTCCTGTCGATTCGTCGTGTGGTCAACCCGTGATCAGGTGGGTAGGCTGTCGGCCGCCGGGCGAGCGTGATCCCGGGTTGATCGCGACACCGTGTGTGCCACACCCATTGTATGGCTTCGTCGAAGTCGGGCAATGCGGAGGGGCGATGGTCGGAAATGAGCCGGAGGAGAGGCCGATGAGCCGAAACACGAGGAGAGTGTTATCGAGGGACTGGGTGGTTGTGGCCGTGTTGCCGTGGGTGGTGACTGTCACTGTCGCGGCCGACAAGACACCGGTTCCTGCCGATCCGCTTCGGCCTGCGGCGATCGCCACCACTGGTGTGCCGGTGGTGCCGCCCCGACTGGTCGAGCGGATGCGGCGTTACCAGAATGTCCGCAGCGCGGCCTTCCAGGGGTGGTCGCCTGACGGACAGGGCATGTTGGTTCGCACCCGTTTCGCGAACACGTCTCAGTTGCACCGTGTTCATGTTCCCGGAGGACGCCGCCAACAATTGACATTTTTTGATGAGCCGGCCAACGGGCGGTTTCTGCCCGGAGACCATCGGGGGGCCCTGGTGTTGTCGATGAGTCGCGGGGGAGACGAGAACTACCAGGTCTATGTCCTGGGGGCTCACGAGACAGGTCAGCTGCGCCGACTGACCGACGGGAAGTCGCGGAATGTGCTGGGGCCGGTTCGCAGTGACGGGTTGTTCGCGATCGTACACAGCACCCAGCGGAATGGTCGCGACACGGATCTTTTCATTGCCGATCCGCATCGGCCCGGCGAGATGAGCCTGCTGTTGAAGACGACCGGAGAATACTGGCGAGCCACGGACTGGTCGCGGGACGGCTCGAACCTGCTGATCAACCACTACGTGTCGATCAACGAGAGTTATCCGGCGGTGCTCGACGTGGCCACTGGCAAGAAGACACTGATCCCGATCCCCGGGACGCGACCCGCCTCGCACGGGACGCTGGTGTTTGCTCCTGATGGTCAGTCGGCCTACATCACCACTGACACCAACGGCGAATTTCGCCAGTTGGCTCGAGTCAATCTGAAGACGATGGTCTACGAATTTCTGACAGAGAAATTGCCCTGGAACGTGACCGACGTTGTGGTCGAACCGGAACTGGGAATGGTCGCATTCACGACCAACGAGGATGGGGCCAGTGGACTGTACCTGCTGGTCGGACGAGCCTATCGCCGTTACGAGTTGCCGCTGGGCCTGGTCAGTGGGCTGGAGTTTTCCCCGGACGGAACACAACTCGGCTTCACATTCTCGCGGCCTGACGCTCCTGCCGACGCCTGGTCGATGCGGCTGCCGGATGGTCGGTTGACCCGCTGGACGCACAGTGAGGTGGGGGGGTTGGACGAAGACGCGTTCGTGGTGCCCGAGCGAATCCGCTACAGAACATTCGACGGCCGCCGGATCCCTGCCTACGTGTTTCGCCCCGCGTCGGCATCGAAACAGGCTCCTGCACCCGTCCTGATTCACATTCACGGCGGTCCCGAGAGCCAGTACCGTCCGCGGTTCTCTTCGCTGGACCAGTTTTATCTGAACGAACTCGGCCTGGCCGTCGTTCGCCCCAACGTCCGAGGATCGGCCGGTTACGGCAAGACGTATGTCCGGCTGGATAACGGGCTGAAACGCGAGGACAGCGTCAAGGATATTGGAGCGTTGCTGGACTGGATTGCGACCCAGCCCGATCTGGATGCGTCGCGAGTGGCCGTTTACGGGGGATCGTACGGCGGTTACATGGTGCTGGGTTCACTGGTGCACTTCAGTGACCGCCTCAAGTGTGGGGTCGACATCGTGGGGATCGCCAGCTTTGAATCGTTCCTGAAAAACACCAAGGCGTATCGTCGGGACCTGAGGCGGGCCGAGTACGGAGATGAACGGAAGCCGGAGTTGTTGAAGTTCTTCCGGCGGATCGATCCCGTGCACAACGCGGACAAAATCCAAACGAGCCTGCTGGTGGCACATGGTGTCAACGATCCGCGGGTCCCGTTCTCGGAGGCCAGGCAAATCGTGCCCAGGGTCCGAGCGAATCGACAGACCGTCTGGACGATCTACGCCGAAAACGAGGGCCACGGATTCCGCAAGAAGGCCAACCGCGACTACGTGTCAGCGGCGGTGGTGCTGTTCCTGAAACAGCACCTTGTGGAGAGCAAGTAGCCCGACAGCCGGGACCGGCCTCAGATCAACTCGGGCAACGGCCGGTGTATGTTGTGGTCGATCAGGTAGCGGGGGCGGCCGCTGAAGTCCTTGATCGTGTTGACGCTGGTGTCGATCCCGATGTTGCGGTACAGCGTCGCAAAGATCTCCTGGAAGTGGACCGGGCGATCGACGGCGTGTTCGCCGAGCCGGTTGGTGGACCCGATCAGTTGTCCGGTATCCATTCCGCCTCCAGCGAGCAAGGCGCACGAAACCCGGGGCCAGTGGTCGCGACCACCGTTCTTGTTGATCCGCGGCGTGCGGCCGAATTCCCCCCAGACGATCACGGTGGTGTCTTCGTCCATGCCGCGTTCGCGGAGGTCTTCGATCAGCGCCGTCACTCCCTGGTCGAGACGGGGCAGATGATCGCGGGCGTTCTCGAAGTTGGTTCCGTGGGGACGACCGTGCCAGTCCCATCGGCCGTAAGCCAGAGTCACGACCCGGACCCCGGCTTCCACCAGCCGCCTGGCAGCCAGTAGGTAATGGTTGTGCAGAGGGCCGGCGTCACCGTAACCGGCCGGTTCATAGGATCCGCCGCCGTAGCGGGCCAGCGTTTCCGGGCTTTCCCCCGAGACATCCAGTGCCTCGGCGAGGCGGCTGGAGGTGAGGATGCCGAAGGCCTGTTGCTGGAATGCGTCGAGGCTCTCGACCGATCCCCCCGAGTCAGCAGCGGCCTTGAACCGATCGAGTCCCTCGAGCAGGCTCTTGCGGTTGTTGAACTTGTCGAGTGTCATGCCGTTGAGTACCAGGTTGTCGGCACCGTCGGCGTTGGGCAGGAAGGGGGCGTGGGCCGGGCCGGCGAACCCTGCCTGGCCGGGATCCGACCATGTGCTGCTTTTCATCCGCGGCGAGAGTCCGACGAAGGCCGGAGTGCCCGGGTGCACCGTCCCCTGCAGGCGGGAGACGATTGAGCCGAACGACGGCCACCCGCCGGGCGGCTGGTTGTTGACCCTCTGGCCGGTCATGCACTGGAACGCAGCGTGACGCCCCTCGGAGCCGACCACCGAGCGGATCACCGCCAGGCGGTCCATCATCGCTGCCATCCGGGGCAGGTGTTCGCAGATCTGGATGCCGGGAACCCCGGTCGAAATCGGCTGGAATTCACCACGGACCTCGGCCGGTGCCTGCATCTTCAGGTCGAACATGTCCTGGTGCGGAGGACCTCCGGAGAGGAAGACCATGATGACGGACTTGTGTGACCTGTTGCCAGAAGCGGCTTCGGCCGCCAGCAGTTGAGGCAGGGTGAGTCCTCCGACGGCTCCGACCATCGGCAGGCTGCCGATCTTCAGAACGTCGCGGCGGGATAGCGTGTCACAGAACGACCGGGAACTGGAAGATCCGGGGATTGTGAGCATGGCTGAGGTCCGTTGGTCTCGAGGAGACGTTGTGCCAAGGGGGGGCAATGTATCACATCGACTGTCGCGATACGAGTCCTGAAATCTCGGCGAGCCGGACGAAAAAACCGGCCGGTTCCCACGGGGGGGAACCGGCCGGTATCGTTCATCCGAGGGTAATGCTCGGCAAGTCAGGCAACCGGCTTAGAATTCGCCGATCACTTCACTGCCGTACAAGGTTCCCAACGCACCCCAGACCCCGTAGGGGCTTTGGCCACCAAGGTTGGTGGTGGTCGCGTCCACACCCAGGCCAGCGGTGCCGGGCGTTGCGGTGTTGATCGACTCGTTGATGAACTTCACGCTGCCATCGGCAAAACCGACATGAGCACCACCGGGGTGGCGGCTGCTGACAGAGATCATCGAGTAGTCATCCGGGGCACCACAGGACGGGCCGTTGGGCGGCACACAGATGGCGACCGAGTTGAAGTAGGGTGCACCATCGGCCCAGTACTGAGCCGGGCGTGCCGCCTGCGATCCACTGGTGTAGTAGCCATTGAGTGCTGTTGCCACGCAGGCATCCGGCGTGGTCGTTTGCGTGGTCGAAACGTGTCCGATGACATCGCTGAGGTTACCCGGGTTGCCCAGGTCTCGCTCGCCCATCGCAATCGTGTTGCTCGTGCCGTCCTTGAAGTCCCGCATCCGCGTACAGAGACGGTAAGTGAACGGTCCACGGTGACGGAAGATGACGCCCGTACTCGGGTTGATCGACGTGTAGTTGTTGTTGATCGTGTCGCCAACGCTGAACACGTAGCTCCGCTGAGCACTGCCGGAGGCAACGTCCCGAATCGGAACGGTCGACGAGGGGCAGAGGAACACTTCAATCTCGGCTGGCGGGTGCGGGAATGTGGGGTTCCGCGGGTAACCACCCTGGTCACCACCGACCTGAACGCCACCACCGAAGTTGCGAATCCGATCCCAAAGCGGAGCCTGGTCGAGGAACGGCAGCATCATGGCGACGCCACTGAGCCATTCGTTCTGTGATCCGCCTGCAGTTCCGCCACGCAGGGGCGGCCAGTAGTTGAACGCATCGTGGTAGTTGGCCAATCCCAAGCCGAACTGCTTGAGATTGTTCTTGCAGGCTGAGCGACGAGCCGCCTCGCGTGCCTGTTGAACGGCGGGAAGGAGCAGCGCGACGAGAATCGCGATGATCGCGATCACGACGAGCAACTCAATGAGCGTGAAACCTTTTTTCTGGCGTGTCATGAACTACCTCCGATGACGAGAAAAAACACAAGCCGAAATCCGGCTGTAGAGATCTGGGTCCATTATCTGCACGAACGGCGGACAATTGCAAACCAAAACAACGGTTTTTCCGCCCGATGAGAGGTCCGGTTTGGCCCTCGATGTTGCCTTCCACTCGGTTGTGATCTGTCGTGTGAAATCGGGTTTGGGTTTTCGTGGTCGATCCCGACGCGCCATCCTCCCAAAAACTGTTCTCGAGCCAGTTCGGCGAAGGTTGACGCGTTGCGTTGCCACTCTCTAGTATCGCCAATTCGTTGCATTCACCTCCTCCCCGAAATTCAAAGCGAACAAAATCTTCGCGAGCCGTTTGACGGCGTCATCAGGCAGTGGATCCGGCCCAGTGGTCGTACGTTCTGGTGTGGCTCGACATGGCAATAACGGGGTGGACAACGCGGTACGAGGCGCCGATGGCAGTCCCCAAGCGTAGGATCTCCAAGACTCGAGGCCGTAAACGCCGGACGCATATCCGCGCTCGGTCGATCCAGGTCGTCGTCTGCAAGGAGTGTCATCTCAGCATTCCGTCTCATGCGGTTTGCCCCCGTTGCGGGCATTACGCGCGGTTCAGTCAACCGATGGTGCCGTCCGACGATTGATCGGGGCGTCCGAGAGCCGGTTGTAGGAGGAGGGATCGGCGATGCGTATCGCATTGGACGCGATGGGAGGCGATTCAGCCCCCGGGGTCAACGTCGACGGGGCGTTGGCCGCTCTGGTGAACTCGCCTGACCTGTCGGTCGATCTTGTCGGTGATCCCGACGTGCTGGACCCGTTGCTGAGTGCGGCGGAGTTCGATGCCCAGCGACTGAGGGTCGTTGCAGCTTCTGACGTTGTCGGAATGGACGAAAAGCCGACCGAGGCCCTGAGACAGAAACCGGACAGTTCGATCGCGGTCGCCTGGAAGTTGATGGCTTCTCACGAAGTTGACGCGGTGGTCAGCGCCGGTAACACCGGTGCGGTGGTGGCTGCGGGACTGAGGACAAAGCTGTTCCTGGCTGGCGTTCGGCGGCCAGGAATCGCCGTGACTCTGCCGACGATGAGAGGCCGCAGCGTCTTGGTCGACGTGGGAGCCAATCCGGCGGCGCGTCCGGGACACCTGTTGCAGTACGCGGTGATGGGCGTGATCTACGCTCGCGAAGTGCTGGGAATCGAGTCGCCCAGAGTGGGGTTGATGAATATCGGGAGCGAGGACACCAAGGGGAACACCCTCTATCGCGAGGCGCACGTGCTGTTGCAGGAATCGTCCCTGGCCGAACACTACGTTGGCAATGTCGAGGGACGAGGGTTGTACCAGGGTGAGGCTGATGTGCTGGTCTGCGAAGGATTTGTCGGGAACGTGGTGCTGAAGGTCAGCGAGGGGATGGCCGAGTTCCTGATTCGGGCCCTGGCCGAGGACGTGATCGGACAACTGGATTCCGAGCGGGACAAAGCCATGGCGGCTCTGAAGGATGCTTCCCGTCAGTACCATTACCGGGAACATGGTGGGGCCCCGCTGTTGGGAATCGACGGTGTCTGCATGATCTGTCACGGCTCGAGTGACGCCCGTGCCATTGCCAATGCTCTCAGGGCCGCCACCACGCTGCAGTCTCGCCAGGTCAACGTCCAGATCGTCGAAGGCCTGGCGGCAGTCGGTGAGTCTGCCGGGGTGACCGGCGGGGGCAGGCCGTCATGAGTGAAATCGGGTTTCTGTTCCCCGGACAGGGGGCCCAGCATGTCGGCATGGGCCAGAGGCTCTCCGGGGAGTGTTCTGCCGCCGCGGAACTTTACGCTCGTGCGACTGAAGTGCTCGGCTACGATCTCGCGGCCGCGTGTTTCGATGGTCCGCAGCAGCAACTCGACACGACAGTCATCAGCCAGCCGGCGATTTTCGTCACCAGCCTGGCCGCTCTGGAATGGCTCCGTGCGGACCGTCCCGAGTTGGTCGAGGCGTGTGTTGGGACGGCGGGACTGAGCCTGGGAGAGTACACGGCCCTGGTGTTTGCCGGTGTGATGGAATTTGAGGACGCGTTGCGCGTCGTCCAGAAACGGGGCGAGGCGATGCAGGCCGCTTCGGACAAAACCCCCTCCGGGATGGTCAGCCTGTTGTTGATGGAACCCGAGCGGGTAGAGGCAGTCTGCCGCGAAGCGGTCGAAACCGGAGAGGTACTGCAGATCGCCAACTACCTCTGCCCGGGAAACCTGGTCGTTTCCGGGCATCGGTCGGCCTGCCTCCGGGTGGTTGAGTTGGCCGAGGCGGCTGGAGGCCGGGCTGTCGAGTTGCCCGTGGCGGGTGCTTTTCACACGTCGCTGATGGAACCGGCTGACCAGGCGGTGGCCGAGGCATTGGCCGATTGTCCGATGTCGGCCCCACGAATCCCGGTTGTCAGCAACGTGGATGCCGCGGCGCACCAGGATCCCGAGGAGATCCGCGAATTGCTGATTCGTCAGGTCAAGAGCCCCGTGCTCTGGGCCGATTCGATGTCGCAGCTGATTTCGTCAGGGGTTGATCAGTTCTACGAGATCGGTCCCGGCCGGGTGCTCAGGGGGCTGCTCAAGCGGATCGACCGGAAGCTCGTCTGCGAATCGGTCAACGATTCCTAGCGCGGTCACCGGCCACCGCGGTGCTGCCCGAGATTCCCGACGTCGAAGGACGAGACTTCTCTGCTGGATGCAGCCGGCTGGAGTTGCTCGATTCGGCTTTGTCGGTGCATCGCCGACCCCGCGTTGGGTCAAGTGGCTCACAAGGATCTCGAACACGTTGCCGTTTACGGTTTACAGTGACTTGGCCGGGTGGTATATCAACGCCGAGAAGATTGAGCGAGGATGCAGCCGGTATGGGGATAGATCCGCCGACGGAGAGGCGGAGCTGGGGCGGGTGGTCCCGGTGTCCCTGTGGAGTCCGGTGCTTGGTCCACAGGAATTTTTCTACGAGTAGATGGAGGAACGGGGCGTGTCGGTCAGAGAGGAAGTCATCGAATTGGTCGCCGATCAACTCAGCGAGGATGCGGGCAACATCACCCCCGAGAGCAAGTTCCAGGACGACCTGAAGGCTGATTCACTCGACTTGGTCGAGTTGGTGATGACCTTCGAGGACAAGTTCGGCATCTCGGTTCCGGATGAGGATTACGAGAAGATCGTCAGCGTGGGTGATGCAATCACTTACATCGACGCCAAACGCGATAGTGCCTGAAGGCGAGTGATGCGACGTGTCGTCGTCACCGGAATCTCAGTCGTTTCCCCGCTCGGCTGTGAGATTTCCGAGTTCTGGGATCGCCTCTGTACAGGCAAGAGCGGCATCGTTCCGCTGAGACGGTTCGATGTCGACGGGTTCAAGGTGCGTTTCGGCGGCGAGATCTTCGATTTCGATCCTGCCGATCATCTCGATCTGCCGCCCAAGGAACTCCGGCGTCTCGACCGTTTCACGCAATTTGGCCTGGTCGCGGCGGTGAAAGCGGTGCGGCAGTCCGGGGTCGATTTTCAGCAGGGTGACCCCTACCAACATGGTGTGCTGATCGGCAGTGGGATCGGCGGGCTGGAAGAGATCGAGCAGAACCACAGTGTGCTGTACGATCGGGGGCCTTCGAGAGTCTCGCCATTGATGATCCCCAAGCTGATGGTCAATGCCGCCAGCGGGAATATCTCCGTCCACTTCCAATTGCGTGGCCCCAACAGCGCCGTCGCGACCGCTTGTGCTTCGGCGACCAACGCCATCGGTGAGGCCTTTCGGCTGATTCAGTATGGGAAAGCTGATGTGATGATCACCGGCGGCAGCGAGGCCGCGATCACTCCGATGGGACTTTCGGGCTTTGCGCGGATGAACGCGCTCTCGACCCGAAATGATGATCCCGAAACGGCCAGTCGTCCGTGGGACCGGGATCGTGATGGTTTCGTGCTGTCCGAGGGAGCCGGCATCATGGTGCTCGAGGAACTTTCCCATGCCGAGTCGCGGGGGGCCCAGGTCTTGGCCGAAATCACCGGTTATGGCATGTCCGCCGATGGGACTCACATGACTGCCCCCAATCCCGAGGGCGAGGGTGCGGCTCGGGCCATGTCGGCGGCGATCGAAGATGCGGAGTTGTCGGCCGACCAGATCGACTACGTCAACGCCCATGGCACCAGCACCCCGCTGGGTGACGTGGCTGAAACTCGGGCGATCAAGTCAGTCTTTGGAGACCATGCTCGTTCCCTCTGTGTCTCCAGCAGCAAGAGCCAACTGGGGCACCTGCTGGGGGCCTCCGGGGGAGTCGAAGTGTGTGCCTGCGTGATGGCGTTGCAGGACCAGGTCGTTCCGCCCACGATCAATCTCGACAACCCCGACCCCGATTGTGATCTCGATTACGTTCCGGGTGAGGCCAGACCGTGTTCTGTCAATCACATTCTCAAGAACAGCTTCGGTTTCGGTGGCCACAACGCGTGCCTGGTACTCAAGCGGGTGGCATAAACATAAAACAGTTCACCGGTTCCCTTGCGGGGCGGGTTGAATGTCCTTCTCCACTGATCACTCATCCCACAGAGCTCCTCTATCCTTTCTGGTTCCATGAGCAGATCCGAGTCAAACAGTTCGAAGGTTGTCGTCACCGGCATGGGTGTCTTCAGCCCGATCGGGATCGGGCGCGAGTCGTTCGAGCAAGGGGTGTTGGACGGGACCAACGGGATCGGGACAATTGGCCTCATGGATGTGTCGGGAGTCCCCGGTCACGTCGGCGGTGAGTTGCCGGAGTTCACCCTGTCGTCAGCTCGTAAGGAACACCTCTCGCGGCAGCGGAAGAGTATCAAGGTGATGTGCCGCGACATCCAACTCGGAGTCGCTTCCGCGGTGCTGGCCCTGGCCGATGCGGAGATCGACTCGGAGTCGATCGACCGGACGCGACTGGGGGTCGACTACGGTGCCGATCAGATGTTCTCCCATCCGGAATCCCTGATCCGCAGTGCCACCCGATCGTCCTCCGCGGTTGAGGACGGTGAGCTCGATTTCCGGATTTCTCTCTGGGGCGAGAGTGGGATCGGCGAGATGGAGCCGTTGTGGTTGCTGAAATACCTGCCGAACATGCCGGCCTGCCACATTGCGATTGCCGCCGACGCACGTGGTCCCAACAACTCGCTGACTCTGGCCGAAGCATCCGGAAATCTCGCCGTCGGCGAGGCTTTCCGGTTGCTCGTCCGTGGCAGTGCGGATGTCATGATTGCCGGGTCGACCGGGTCGCGGATGCACCCGATCAAGTGTCTGCACGCCGCGATGTGGGACGAACTGGCCGACGGCGAAGGGGATCCGTCAACCTGGTGCCGGCCGTTTGATGCTGGTCGCACGGGGCAGGTGATCGGTGAAGGGGCCTGTTCGCTGATCCTCGAAAACGAATCACACGCACGGGCCCGGGGCGCAAGAATCCTGGGGACGATTCTTGGCTCTGGATCAAGCTGCGTCATCGACCGCAGTGGCTGCTGTGATCCGCGGCAGGCGATGATCAACGCCATGACGGCGGCATTGGCCGATGCGGATCTCTCGCCTGACGATGTCGGTCATATCCACGCTCACGGATTGTCGGCTCGCGAGACGGACGTCATCGAGGCCTCGGCGATCGCGGAGGTCTTTGGCGAGACGGCCGGCCAAGTGCCTGTCACGGCGATGAAGAGTGCTCTGGGGAATTCCGGGGCTGGTTGCGGCACCCTCGAGTTGGCCGCTTCACTGGTGGCGCTCGGTCACGGGGTGGTGCCACGAACGCTCAACTACGAACAACCGGATGACAATTGTCCTCTGGATGTGGTTCACGGCGAACTCCGTGCCGTCTCCAACAAGGTCGTGCTCAATCTCAATGTCACCGGCAGTGGCCAGGCCAGCGCCATCATTGCCGCGGGAGCCTAGAGGGCCCGGCGAGCAAACCAGGCGTCGACCAGTTCGCGGTCGGCTTCATCGGTGAGTTGATCGCGAAACGAATTGGCCGTTTCGCGGTGGGTTTGTTGCAGCGACGATTCGCCGAGCAGGCCGAAGGCGCGTGAGGCCGCATCGTGGGTGAAGGCCCAGTCTAGCGGTTGCATCGCATCGGCAGTCGAGTCGCCCAGGGCCAGAGCCCGTTGTGCGTGATGTGTCGCGGATCCCGGTTCCCTCAGCACGGCATGGACCAGGGCCAACAGGTACTCGGCTCGCTGTTGGTTGATCGGTGTGCCGACCTCCCACCAGTGCCTCCAGGCCGCGTGTGCGGTGTTGCGTAACACCTCGTTGTCCTGGTCGGTTCGAGAATCCGATTCCAGCAGGTCCCACGCCTGGTTGTTCATCTCAACGGCGAACCAACGGTGAGCTTCGTTGGGGGAAAACGTCTGTTCGGCCATGTCTTTTGTCTGTCCTGTGGCTGAGGGATGTTTGCTTTGTAACAGGCTGTCTACAAACAACTTCCGGAAAAAGTGGCCGCTCTGCGGTCGCTTGACAGTCCGAGGGGCATCCAGTATCGTTCACCCGATATTGTGGAAACAAGTTGCCGGTGGGAATTGACTCACTTCATGCTGGGCAGTCGGTGCCCAGCGGGTTCTCGCCGGAGCATACTTTGAGGTTTCCTCCGGGAGCGTCCGCATGTAACTCGGACCCGTTTCCAAGGACCTTGTTGGGCCGGTGCCCTCCATGCCTCGTGTGGTGTGGGAGTTGTCGGTCGGCCGTGTGGGGCGAGAGTCGTCCGCCGTGGCAACCAGTGTGGGTTACCGACCCGCATTTTTTTGTTCCCCTCGGGATCCGAACAAGACAAAAGTCGGTTGAACTGAATTTCAGCACGACCTGAGACAAAAAATACAACCGGGTGTTCCTGGCCTCTCAACTCGGCCTTTTCTTTTGCCGTGTCCTGGTCGCCAACCAGTCGCCCGCAACGTGGATAAACAGGCAGAGAAGGAACTGCGATGAACGGACCCGAACTTCTCCGGCTGGTCGACGCGATCCATCGCGACAAGAACATCGACAAAGAAATCGTCTTCGAAGGCATCGAGCAGGCCATTCTCTCAGCCGCCCGCAAGCATTACGGTGAAGAGTCCGAAGTCGAGGTCCTTATCGACCGCACCACGGGCGAACCGACAGTGCACTGTCCCGGGATCGAGATTGCTCCCGATGACATCGGTACGATTCTCGGTCGCATCTCGGCTCAGACTGCCAAGCAGGTCATGATCCAGAAGATCCGCGAGGCCGAGAGAGATTCGCTGTTTATCGAGTATGAGGAATTGCGGGGACAAATGGTCACCGGGACCGTGACCCGTTTCGACGGCGGTGCCGCCACGGTCAATCTCGGCAAGGTCGAAGCCTTTCTCCCTCGCAGCGAACAGATCCCTGGCGAATCGCATCGGGTTAACGAGCGGGTGCGGGCTGTGATCATTGAGGTCCGGAAGGCTGGCAGCCGGGTCAAGATTATCCTTTCTAGAAAACACCCCGACCTGGTGCAGCGGCTTTTCGAACGTGAGATTCCCGAGGTGGCCGAAGCCATCATCGAGATTCAGTCGCTGGCCCGCGAGGCCGGTTACCGGTCGAAGGTTGCCGTTTCCTGTTACGACAACAACATCGACTGTGTCGGGGCCTGTGTTGGTGTCCGGGGTTCACGAATCAAGAACATCGTCGAAGAACTCGCGGGCGAGCGAATTGACATCGTGCGTTGGAACGAATCGCTTCCGGTACTGGTTCCCAATGCCATGCAGCCGGCCGATGTCGATGACGTCATCGTCTGTGCGCTGCTTGGGCGGGTCCTGGTCTTGGTTGACGAAGATCAACTTTCGCTTGCCATCGGCAAACGGGGACAGAATGTCCGCCTGGCGTCGAAACTCGTCGGTTGGGACATCGAAGTGATGACCACCGAGGAACTGCACGATCAACTCGAGCAGTCGACCGAAGCGTTTGCGATGATCCCCGGAGTCACCACTGACCTCGCCGAAGAACTCGTCGGACAGGGCTTTTTCAGCTTCTTCGATCTTTCGGTGATTGAACCCGACGATCTCGCCGAGATGGGAGGGCTCAGCGAGGAAGAATGCAACGTGATCGTCGCGGCGGCCGAAGTTGAGGCCGAGCGCCAGGAAGAGGAGGAGACGCGAAGGCGAGCCGAGCAGCGTGCCGCCAGGGAGCGCGAACGGCAGATTCGCGTGGCTGCCGAAGAGTACATCGAACGCGGTGAAGAACCGCCGGCCGAACTTCTCGACGCGCTCAGTGAAGAGACTCGAAACGAACTGCTTGGGATCAAGGAAGAGGAAGAAGCCTCGACCGATTCGAGTGAGCCTGACGACGGCGAAACACCTGACGAGTCTGTGGCTGACGAGTCTGTGGCTGAAGAGTCTGTGGCTGAAGAGTCTGTGGCTGAAGAGTCTGTGGCTGAAGAGGCTGTGGCTG